>JAAGKN010000160.1_pt1 | contig 145047 bp, 142 predicted proteins | sample 6206371 | NCBI WGS metagenome assembly JAAGKN01 (sample SAMN11533720, study PRJNA540317) | gut metagenome | isolation source: fecal pellets from male and female animal of same cohort | host: Peromyscus leucopus | place: USA:CA | collected 2017
CCCGTTCGCAAGAGCGGGCTTTAGTCTTTATTTTTTTGCCTAAATAACAGTTAGAGAGGCTATTGAAAAGCATAAAAGAATTGTTTGTAGGTGTTTGGTTGTTGTTTCGGATGTTTTTGAAGTTTAGTTCCTCCGAAGCGGATGTTGAGAAATAGGGTATAAACAAAAAAACTATATATCGGCAAGATATATAGTTTTTTTGTTTTAGATAAAGTGCAGCTCTTTTTCTGTTGTGCTATATTCTCCCGTTTGGACGTTTTGCAGCTTAAATCCATAGTTATCCAAAAGCTTTGCCATTTGAGCATAGTTGGATTCTGATACGGTAATTATAGGTCTTTGGTTGCCGAAAATTTTCAAGCTTTTTCCGAGCAGGGCAGAGGCAATACCTTTTCTTTGGTATTTCTCACACACAAACAGAGTGCAAATTTTGTTTTCTGCAGCTGTTTTTTTCAGTAATATTACGCCGGCAATTTCATTATCAGCACTTAAACAGTACAGAATGATTCTTGTCTGAGCTTTCAGCCCTTGCAAAAAGCGGACGTAAAACCAGTTTTGATATTTAGGATATAGACGGCTGATGTTTTGCGTTGTCTTATAGATTGCATCATATAAGGCAATGTCATCTTCTTGGTAGGAAGAAATAATTTTATATTTGAACATAATACTTGAATAAATAATTGGATAATCAGAAACTAAGTATAAGAATATTGGTTAAAAAGTCAATAACCGGCTCTATGTCTATCTTATCCGAGAATGCCAGAATCTGCCGCCGGTTAACTGAATTTCTTTTTGTTCTTTGCCATATTGCAGGATTAAAACTGCAGGTTGTCCGTAAATGTCGGCGTCAAGCGTAAACATGTAATGGTATTGTCCGTCGTGAACGGCCTGTTTTCCCAAATAGCTTTTTCCTTCAAGTTGCAGGGAAAATTGCAATTGAGATAAAAATCTTGTGTCAAATTGTTCCGGATTGAGCAGACGTATGTCAAATTGGCGCATATCTTTGTAATCCGTAATAAATGCAAAAGGAATAACCATTAAAAATGCGGCTATGTCGCTTTCAATTCCTACTCGAGAAAGTTCAAAATCAAGGTTTTGTTTCGATGTCAGCGGTACTGAGAGATATTGAGGATACAGTCCGCCGTATCCGCCGGTTTGGTTATATTCCTTATTATCCGCCGTGTATTCGGTTGTTCGTTGATATATGGTACAGGAGGAGAGTTGGGCGGCGATAAGAATTGCTAGAATGAACTTTTTCATCTTTTTGCTAAAAACTGTTTCTTCTTTGCGGACTATATATCAATGTTTTCGGTTGTCAATCAGGTATTGCTTTACTGTATTTGTTTTTTATGGTATTATCAAGTTGATACTGGGGAATATCTGATGGCTGATATAAAGTTTAAAGTTGATGAAATGATGAGCTTCTGCTGTTTGTGGTGAGAAAGCCTGATGAACTTTAATTCTCCTCAACTTGACGATTATTTGAACAACTTTAATAATCCTGAAATAAAAAAAATTTCCCAAACCTATCCTCGGGGAATAAAAGCGAAAACATCTGAGTTAATAAAACAAATTCAAGACGGTAAAATTAAAGATATAGATGGAATGATATCTTTTTTAGACAGTTCTTTTGCAGGATATGCCAAAGAAAAAGGCGATGTATTGAAAGAGGTTTTTAACGGTTATAGCGAATTTTTTAATTCTGCCAAAAACGTAATGTCCGGCAATTTGGAAGTTATGCAACGTTTGCAGAATGATGACGGTTTAGGATATCAACGGGAGTTGGACAGGTTGTATAAGGTCTTTGGCGTTGATGCCGAAAAAGACCAAACCCATGCTTATCTTAATCCGTCTCCGGCGCAACCTTTATATGACGGTATGTGTCCGGGGACAATGTTTTATCAAAATTTTTCGGTGTCGCGTCTCTCTGATGCTGAATATATCGGGGACTCAACAGTCAATAAAAATAAAATCAGCACCCCTTTACATGAAGCAACCCATCATATTTTTGCACAATCGCAATTGAAAAAAGATATTCAGGCAGGCAATATAAAAGGGCGGATGAAAGAGGTGATGTCTGTTTTAGGCGCGTATATAGAGGCAACATCCGACAAACAGCCGCGCGGGGCAACGGCGTTGTCAGCATTGGATGAAGCTTTTGCTGCTTGTTCTTCTGCCGTCATATATCAAAAATCTAATGGTGGAAAACTTCCCGATGAATGGTATCACGGTTTTGAGGCGGCCGACAGATTGGTGCCAAAGGTTTTTCCGCTTTATCAGGAATATATGGAACAAGGAAAATCCTTTGACGAAGCTTTTTTTACTTCTTTATCTAAAAAACTCGGTTCGTTGCGAGCTATAAACGGGAAGGCGAGATGCTGCGAAAATATCTCAGATATTCCGAAACCCCAAGCGAAATTATCTGCCGATAAGAAAGCGGAGCGTATGTTTGTCGGCCGAGACGGCGGGCGTTGATTATCTCTGCATGTCAGGGTCAAAGGCTCGCTGCAGCTTGACTTTGTTTTCAAGCCCCCAGCCGACGACCAGCTGATTGTTGAAAATGATGACCGGCGTACCGATGTTTTTGCCGTCAAATTGATATTTGCTTAAAAAGCGCTTTAAGGTTAAAATGTTGTCGCGATCATAGCTGATATCGACAGTAACAACCTTTAGTTTCGGATTTTTTGCCAGTAAGCGGCTATTTATAAAATCGACGGCTTTTTCACAATGAGAACATCCTTGTTGGGTGAAAATGAGGATATCGGCATTTTCGTATTTATCTTTGCCGCAAGCTGCGAGCATAACCGTTAGTGCTGCCAATATGCAAAATAGCCTTTTCATTTTCAATTCTCCTTCATTGCAAATCATATTAGGCAAAGAAAATAAAAATTCAAGCACTTTATTTTAATGGAATTTTTAGTTTTGATTATTATCTTAAAAAATATTATGGAGGTTATATGGCAAAACTGGTACAAAAAATATCTTCGATCGTTGCACGAACCGGTGACGTTTTTCGCCGTCGTAAACTGTCAATGAATGAAGCTGCTGCCCGTAAGTATCAAAAACTTATTTTTGAAAAGCGAATGGCGGAAGACAACAGTATTCGTACGCCGACTTATAAAAAGATTGCTGAGCAGTTGGACAATCGGTCTGATCAGGTTTTTGAGAGTGCCGTTTATCATTTGTCTAAAATAGCCGTGTCTGCCGTGCGCTATCGAAGCGAAATAAAGGCAATACTTAACGAATATGCGCAAAATCCAGCATTGTCCGCAAAGCGTAAAGAGTATTTGGATAGGAAAATAGCGGAAATAAAGTGAAAATAAAAAAACCTCTTCGTTAAGAAGAGGTTTTTCTGTTTTGAAAAGTAAGGCTTATTTTACGGCTTTGCCGTCAAGCGAATATTTTTCAATTTTAGCATTTTTGGTCATGTCGGCCATCAATGACTTCATAGCCTGCTGAGCTAACAAACCTTTCAATTGGCCTTCGGCATCTTTATATGACAACGGCTGAGAATCACGAACGTCATCAACAATAATGATATGATAACCGAATTGGCTTTTGATCGGTTTTTGCGAATATTGGCCTTTTTTCATTGAGAAAGCGGCATCGCCGAACGCCGGAACCATCATGTCTTTTGTGAAGTAGCCGAGGTCAGCTTTTTTCTCTTTGGAAAATTTGCGAGCCAATTCGTCAAAATTTTCGCCTTTTTTAATGCGGGCGATAATGTCGTTGGCCATGGTTTCGTTGTCTACCAAAATATGACGGGCTCTCATTTCTTTTTCAGAAACGAAATTTGTTTTGTACTGGTTATAGAGGTTTTTAACATCGTTATCGTTAATTTTTTTCTCTAATTCCTGTCTGAGGAAAATTTTGCTGGCGATGTCATTGCCGGCCACTTTTATCTGATCCTGATATTCTTTGCTCTTTCTGACGTTGGATTTATCGGCAGCCTGCTGAACGACTTTGGCGTTTACCCATACGTCAAGCGCTTTGTTATAAAAAGCGTCCCATTTTTCCTGATTGTGAATTTGCGGTGTGTTGTCATAAATGGTTTTAATTTCGGCAACGGTAATTTTTTCTCCGTTAATAACGGCTGCAACGCCGTTTTTTCCTTCAGCACCGGCAGACAGCGGGTTCAGGAGTGTCAAAGACAGCGCAACAGCGGCAATATATTTGGTTTTCATCAGAATTTCCTCCAAAAAATGTAAACTGATTCAAGTTATACCCTAAAATAAAAAATTTCCAAGAAAAATATTTATCTAAAGTTTATAAATACAGTCAAACTATTGACTTTATATATTATAAACATTAAATGTAATGTTGACTTTTAATATTATCAAGGTGGAATTTATGATAGGCAAGATTGCAAAAGTGTTTTTTGGCAGCGCCAATGACCGTTTTATTAAAAAACAATATAAAACCGTAAACAAAATTAATGCGTTGGAACCGTCAATCGCGGCATTGAGCGATGACGAGCTGCGTAATAAAACGGTGGAATTTCGCGATAGGCTGAAATTGGGCGAAACGTTGGATGACCTTCTGCCGGAAGCTTTTGCCGTCGTGCGCGAGGCTGCAAAAAGAACGCTGGGACAGCGCCATTATGACGTGCAGCTGATAGGCGGTATTGTTTTGCACAAAGGCATGATTGCCGAAATGAAAACCGGTGAGGGTAAAACACTGGTGGCTACTTTGGCGGCTTATTTGGAAGCTTTGGACGGCAAAGGCGTGCATATCGTAACCGTAAACGACTATTTGGCTCGCCGCGATGCCGAATGGATGGGGCAGGTTTACCGTTTTCTGGGGTTGACTGTTGATTATATCGTTCATGAAAAAAATGATGAGCAGCGCCGTGCCGCCTATGCCTGCGATATTATTTACGGAACCAATAATGAGCTTGGTTTTGACTATCTGCGCGACAATATGAAATTCAGCCTTAATGAAATGGTTCAACGCCCGTTCGGCTATGCGATCGTCGATGAGGTGGATTCCATTTTGATTGATGAAGCCAGAACGCCGTTGATTATTTCCGGTGCTGCCGAAGATTCGTCCGAAAAATATATTGCCGTCAACAGCATAATTCCGAGCTTGACCGAAAAGGATTATGAAAAAGACGAAAAAGCCAAATCGGTCGTATTGACCGAAAGCGGTATGGAACATGTGGAACAGCTTTTAAAAGCCAACGGTCTGATTAAAGAGGGCGGTTTGTATGATATGGGCAATGTGGGGTTGGTTCAGCATGTCAACAATGCCCTGCGCGCGCATAAAATGCAAATTCGCGATGTGGACTATATTGTTAAAGACGGCAAGGTTGTGATTATTGACGAATTTACCGGTCGTATGATGGAAGGTCGCCGTTATTCTGACGGTTTGCATCAGGCAATCGAAGCCAAGGAAGGCGTTAAAATCCAGTCGGAAAACCAGACTTTGGCATCCATTACTTTCCAAAACTATTTCCGCCTGTATCCGAAATTGGCAGGTATGACCGGTACGGCGATGACCGAAGAAGCCGAGTTTGTCGATATTTACGGCTTGTCTTGTATTGAAATTCCGACCAATCGTCCGGTTCAGCGCGAAGATTTGCATGACGAAATTTATCGCACGGCTGCCGAAAAATATGATGCGATTATCAAAACTATTTTGGAATGCCACGAAAAAGGCCAGCCGGTTTTGGTCGGTACGACTTCAATTGAAAAATCCGAACTGGTTGCCGATTTGCTGAGCAAAAAGAGCAAGGTTAAATTTGAAGTTTTGAATGCCCGCCATCATGAACGTGAAGCTGCTATCGTGGCTCAGGCCGGCGTTTCCGGCGCTATTACGATTGCGACCAATATGGCCGGACGCGGTACGGATATCCAGTTGGGCGGCAATTTGGATATGCGTTTGAAAGAAATGCTTAAAGGTGATGAGACGCCGGAACAAATCGATGAACTGAAAAATAGAATTAGGGCCGAAATTGAGGCAGATAAAGCTAAAGTTCTGGCTGCCGGAGGTTTGTTCATCTTAGGTACCGAACGTCATGAAAGCCGCCGTATTGACAATCAGTTGCGCGGCCGTTCCGGTCGTCAGGGCGATCCCGGAACATCAAAGTTCTTCCTGTCGATGGAAGATGACCTGATGCGTATTTTCGGCTCGGAAAGAATGTCTTCCATGCTTGAAAAAATGGGGCTGCCGAAGGGAGAACCGCTGGTTCATCCGTGGATTAGCAAGGCTTTGGAAAAAGCGCAGCAGAAAGTTGAGGAACGCAACTTCGATATTCGTAAAAATCTGTTGAAATATGACAACGTCATGAATGACCAGCGTAAGGTCGTTTATGAGCAGCGCCGCGATTTGATGTTGGCATCCGATGTTTCGGAAACAGTCGGCGAAATGCGCGAGGAATATTTGAGCGATGTAATTATGTCGTATCTGCCGCTAGGAACTGCTCCGAAAGAATGGCCGGTTGCAGAGTTGCAGCAGGAACTGGGGCGTATTACCGGATTTTTGTTGCCGATAGACGTTTGGGCTCAGGAACCGGAGATGGACAGCGATGTTATGATTCAGCGTGTGATTGAAACGGTTGAAAAGCTCTTGGCAGAGAAAAATAAGGGTTTGCCGGAAGAAGTTGTCCGTTTGGTTGAGAAAAATATTCTTCTGCAGGTTTTGGATCAGTTGTGGAAAGAACATATCGCCAGCCTTGATTATATGCGGTATACTATCGTTCTGCGCGCGTACGGGCAGAAAGATCCGCTGAACGAGTATAAAAAGGAAGCGTTTAATATGTTTTCGGATATGTTGGATATGCTGCGGGAAAGAGTTACCTTTATGACTTGCCGTGTGCAAATACAAACGCAAGGCGCTGATGATTTGCAGCTGCGCCGGATGCCGGCAAGAATACAGGAAGTTCACGAAACGCCTCAAAATCTGCTGAATGCCGGACAGCAGAGCCAACAGTCGGCAGAACCTGTAAAGCAGGTGCCGTTTGAATATGGCAAACAAGCATTTGATCCGCATAATCCCGAGACGTGGGGAAAAGTGTCACGCAATGACTTGTGTCCTTGCGGCAGCGGGCAAAAGTATAAGCACTGCCACGGAAAAATAGCTGTGTAATTTAGTAAAAACCGCCGTAACGGCGGTTTTTATTTTGCGGAGGATGGGCGGAATTTTTTTATTAGTACGGTTAACGCCAAATTAACGGTGTTTACCTGATAATTAGGGCAATTATAAAAAGGGATTATGCTTATGTTTGAAAAAATGGTAACGGCATTTGCCTTGTCTACGCCTAATGTCGGTGAGCAAAATCAAATAAAAGGGCTTTTTGCCTGGATGGTTAAGGGCTGTCGTAAGAGGCCGCTGGCATGTTTTGCTTTTAACTGGGATATGTTTGTTCAAAGCGTTAACGGACATTCTCTCAGATTGTCCGATTATGCTGATTATCAGGACTTTGAAGCAGACGTTTTCAGTTGTCTGGATGCTTATTTCAGCAGGCATTTGTGGACTCCGCGCATCTTCGTAACCGCTTATACCCAAGGGGAAAACGAAAAGGCGGCTCCCAATGCAGATGCGTCCTGTCAGGCAATTAAGGCGTATTATCAACAACGCAGGCTGGGCACGGTTATAACCGTAATTATGACTGCCGGCGCCTATGATTATCAGTGGGCGGATATTGTCAATATTCCGAGGCATATGGTTGATGATGATATGCGGAAAGCTTTAGAGCAGAAACCTGAAAAGTTTTTTGCCTCAATCGGGATTATCCATAATATGACTAAAACTTTTATTCGGCAGAAATTCGGTCAAAAAAGACTTCAGAAAGTTGTGGGGCTGCTTGCACCGGACAGGCCGAACATTGTTTTTTGTCTGGGGGGAAGGACAAATGGGGACGACATTGTGTTCAGTTTGCAAAATGCTGCGAAAATTTGGGAAAAAGCCGTCGCTTTGGAGCGCAAAGGGTATAATGTCGTTTTTGTAAACGGGCACCGAACACCTGATGATGTGTGCGATTATTTTTATGAACAAAGTCTGAAACATGGCAAGATACGTTTTTTTAACGCCAAAAGAATAGCAGCCGACGATGTTGAACGTATATCGGGAAACTGGCGGATTTATTCCGGAAAATATATGGAAGATTTTTACCGTCAACAAAAGGAATACGGAAACGTTTACCCTGGAATTTTGGGGCTGAAAAATACTCTGGCCGTTCATACGTTTGATTCTTTTGCAAGCTGCGAAACGGCTTCTTCCGGAGTACCGACGGCCATTTGCCGTGACGTTGACATCAATCGACAAACTCGGCCGGATTGCTACCGTTTGGCCGAACAGTTGATTGGCGGAGGGTATGCCGTTGATTTTGCCGATTTTGACGGGAATACGGAACCGCTGTTGCTTAATTTGAAAAAACTGCCGTCAGTCAATAAATTGTTTGCTGACAAAGTGGCGGAGTTTATTTGCAAAAAATAGGCATGGCAAAAGAATTATAGGTCGTTTTTTTGCTTGACTCTTAAGTCGAATCTGTTAAATTAAACGCAGTTTCAATGATTTTTCATTGTAAGTTTTGTTTAACCACTCTACGGAGTGCCGCCAGTCAGCGAGGGTTCGCACACTGGCGTGCAATATTTTATATAGGCCGGAATGTTCGACAATTTAACAGATAAGCTGGGCAGTGTTTTTTCAAAAATTACCTCGCGCGGCGTCTTGAACGAAAAAGACATTGACGAAGCAATGCGCGAAATCCGCGTCGCTTTGCTTGAGGCTGACGTCGCTCTGCCGGTTGTTAAAGAGTTTATTGCTAAAGTTAAAGAACAGGCTTTGGGCGAAAAGGTTATCCGCTCAATTCAGCCGGGGCAAATGGTGGTTAAAATCGTTCACGAAGAACTTATAAAAGTTTTGGGCGGCGATGAAAGCGGTTTGAATTTTAACGTCGTTCCTCCTGCCGTGATTTTGATGGCAGGTCTGCAAGGCTCGGGTAAAACGACGACTTCTGCCAAATTGGCAAAAATGCTCGGCAAAAAGCGCAGAGTTATGCTGGCCTCGTTAGACGTTTATCGTCCTGCGGCTCAACAGCAGTTGGAGCAATTGGCTCAGCAGACAGGTGTTTTCAGTTTGCCGATTATTGACGGGCAAAAACCGTTGGAAATTGCCAAGCGGGCTTTAGATGCCGCTAAAAAAGGCGGTTTCGATGTCTTGATTTTGGATTCCGCCGGCCGTCTGCATATCGACAACGAGTTGATGGATGAGCTGATTGAAGTTAAAAAAGTATCCAATCCGGCAGAAACTCTGTTGGTGGCCGATGCCATGATGGGGCAGGATGCCTGCAACGTTGCTCGTGAATTTAACGAAAAATTGGGTGTTACCGGTATTGTTTTGACCAGAATAGACGGTTCGTCCCGTGCCGGTGCCGCCTTATCAATGCGCATGGTTGCCAATGTTCCGGTCAAATTTTTGGGAACCGGTGAAAAAATCGACGAGTTTGAAGAATTTCATCCTGACCGTGTTGCCGGAAGAATACTCGGGCAGGGAGATGTTATCAGCTTGGTTGAGACGGCGATGGAGAAGATCGACCGTGAAGAGGCTGATAAAATGGCTCAGCAGATGATGAAGGGCAAATTTGACCTGAATGATTTGCTGGCACAGTTAAAACAAATTCAAAAATTAGGCAGTTTGGGCGGCATTATGTCAATGCTTCCGGGGCTGTCGAAATTTAAAAACCAAATTGAAAACGCCGGCATCGGCGACAGCCTGATAAAAAAACAAGAGGCTATTATTCTTTCGATGACCGTAAAAGAAAGAAAAACGCCGGACATTATCAAAGCTTCGCGCAAAAAAAGAATTGCGGCCGGCGCCGGTGTGGAAGTTCAGGATGTCAACAAGCTCTTAAAACAATATGAGCAGATGGCAGGAATGATGAAAAAATTCGGAAAAGGCGGCTTGGGCGGCCTTGGTTCGATGATGAAAAATTTCCCGATGGGCAAGTTTCCGGGGGGAATGGGAAACAGGTTTCCGTTTTAAGCCATAGGGCGGAAACTGATTTTTTAATATATTTTAAGAAAGGAATATAAAATGGCAGTTCGTATCAGATTATCACGCGGCGGTTCTAAAAAACGTCCGTTTTACCGTATTGTAGCAGCAGACTCAAGAGCTCCGCGCGATGGTAGATTTATTGAAAAATTGGGAACATACAATCCGTTGTTGCCTCAGGATCATGAACAGAGATTGGTTATCAATGCCGACAGAGTAAAATATTGGCTGGGCATTGGCGCTTTGCCGACCGAAAGATTGGAAAAAATGTTTTCTAACCTTGGTTTGGTTAAAGCTCCGGCCGTTCGCGAACAGCCGAAAAAATCTGCTCCGAAGGCTAAAGCCGTAGAGAGAATGAAAGCTAAGGAAGAAGCTGCCAAAGCTGCTGCCGAAGCTCAGAATAGTGCTGAATAATTTTTCCAAGCAAGGCTTTTGATATGACAACTCAGTCCAAAATCTGTTTAGGTGCGGTAGTCGGTGTTCACGGCATAAAAGGCGAGGTTAAGGTTAAGAGCTTTACCGAGCAGGATCGCAACATTGACAAATACGGCGTTTTGACAGACCAGAATGGGCGGAGCTTGGAAATCAAAGTTGTCGGCCATTCGAAAGAATTGCTGCGGGTTAAGATTAAAGGTGTTGATGACAGAAACTTTGCGCAGACATTTATCGGAACACAGTTTTTTGCTGACCGTGATGTGCTGCCACCACTTACCGATGAAGAAGAGTTTTACCAGGCAGATTTGGTCGGTCTAGACGTTCGCGAAGCTGCTTCGGGCAATGTGGCAGGCAAGGTGGTTGGAATTTATAACTTTGGTGCGGGCGATATTCTGGAAATCAGAGTTAAGGCAAGCGGCAAGCTTGAAATGATACCTTTTAACCATGCATATGTGCCGACGGTCAATATTGAGGATGGTTATATTATTGTAAACGCGGTTTCAATGCAGTTTGAGCCGGATGATGACGGAGAAGAAGGTGCTGAAAGCTAAAATTTTCACCATCTTTCCGGAATTGTTCCCCGGTTTTTTGGGCTATTCTTTGACCGGAAGGGCTCTGGATGAGGGGATTTGGTCGGTTGAAACCGTCAATATAAGGGATTATGCGACAGACAAGCATGGTTCGGTTGACGACACGCCTTGCGGCGGCGGTGCCGGAATGGTTATGCGCCCGGATATTCTGGGACATGCCTTGAAGGCCAATTGCTGCGGCGGTAAAATTTTGGCAATGAGTCCCAAAGGCAAACCTTTGACCCAAGAAATGGTCAAGGCCTATGCTCAGGAAGACGAAATTAACATTGTCTGCGGACGTTTTGAGGGAATAGACGAGCGCGTGATTGAGGCTTTTGATATTGAGGAAGTCAGCATCGGCGACTATATCCTGACCGGCGGCGAGCAGGCGGCGCAGATACTGCTTGATGCAGTTGTTCGTCTTTTGCCCGGGGTTTTGGGTAATGCCCAGTCAACCATGTCAGAAAGTTTTGAAGACAATTTGCTTGAATATCCGCAATATACCCGCCCGACTGAGTGGGAAGGGCGCAGGGTTCCCGAAATATTGCTCGGAGGTCATCATCAAAAAATTGAAAACTGGCGTAGAGAACAGGCAATGAAAACCACCGAAGAGAGAAGACCGGACTTGTGGAAAAAATATCTTGACTCTAAAAGGGTTTAAGCATACAAAGTAACAAAATATTTTAAGAAAAGGTAACAGTTATGAACATTTTAAAAGAAATTGAAAAAGAGCAGATTGCCAAGCTCAGCGAAGGAAAAAGCTTTCCTGTGTTCAAAGCCGGCGATACTCTGAAAGTTCACACCAAAGTTAAAGAAGGTGACAGAGAACGTATTCAGGTCTATGAAGGCGTTTGCATTGCCCGTAAAAATGATGGTTTGAATTCTTCTTTTACCGTACGTAAAATTTCTTTCGGTGAAGGCGTAGAGCGCGTTTTCCCGCTGTATTCTCCGAATATTGCCAAAATTGAAGTTGCCCGTATCGGTAAAGTACGTCGTGCAAAATTGTACTTCTTGCGTGCTTTGCGCGGTCGTTCTGCCCGTATTGCCGACGATTTGTCTGCAACGGCAAAAGCCAGAGAAGCTGAGTAATTTTACGGCAAATTTTAAGATAAATAAAAACCTCTCCGAATGGGGAGGTTTTTATTGTTATATGCTTTACAGAAAAAACGAATTTACTCGGGGCTGAATGCTGAGGTGTCGAAACAATACCGTTTCACGCCATTGAGCGTGGTCAAACCGTCAGGTTTATAGTTTGTTACAGAACCTCCGGTTTTCCCAAGTTCTGTATATAGGTATTTGTTAGTCACCGTTTTCGGCGATATTGCCTTGGATTAATAAAAACTTAGGCGTGTATCCCTTAAATGTGTCGTATTTTTTTGACAGGGCAACGGCTTCATCATCAATTTTTGTATTGTTTTGCTGTTTAGCCGGTTGCGGAGCGGCAGTCTGCGCTTCGCATTCCTTGTTTTTATCGACTTTAATTTCCTGCGGGGATTTAAGGATTTTATCCAAAATGTCCTGAGTTTCGCGAGAACGGCGGTTGGTGTAGACAATATTCTGCTTGTCGGCCGGCAGCATTTCCAATACTTTTTCCATATTGGCAATTTGCTTGTTCTTTTTGATAAGATTGATGTCGTCCACAACTAAAATGTTGACTTTTGAAAGATCTATATTTTTTTCGGTAGAAAGTTCAAGCAACAAGTCGGGAGAGCCGATAATAACGTCGGCTTCATGTTCGTTGTTATCATCGCCGGTTTCTTCGTGGAAGCGGTTTAACAGTGCTAGAGTGTCAGATATGGTGACGGATTTCTCGGCATCTGATGTCATAATCAAAATGTTTGTTCCCTCGTTGCGGCTGATGATGTCAATCAGTGGCAGAACATATGAAATTGTTTTTCCGCAGCCTCCGGGGGCAATGGTGAAAATATCTTTGCCTTCCAAAATGGCCGGAATGACATCGGTTTGAACGGTTGTCGGCGTAACGATACCGCTTTCGTTAATGGCTTTGACTGTTTTTTCGCTTAATCCTAAATCTAAAAAATTCATTTTGTTATCCTAAGTTTATTGTATACTGTTTTAGGCGCGGCCGTAAACGTCTTCAAGGCGGACAATGTCGTTTTCATCCAGATTGTCGCCGGCCTGAACTTCGATAAATTCAACGTCTTCATTGGTTTCGTTGGCAATGCGGTGCTTGGTTTCAACCGGAATAAAAATATGCTCGTCGGTTTTCTTGGTCAGGATTTCGTCACCCAAAGTAACTTTAGCGGTTCCCTTTACAATAATCCAATGTTCGGCGCGGTGATGGTGCAATTGCAGCGAGAGTTTTGAGCCGGGGGTAACCTTAATGCGTTTGACACAAAAAGTTTCTCCGCAATCCAGAACTTCCCATGTGCCCCAAGGGCGGGTATCTTTGTCGCCGCGACGGTAATTGTTAGCCATTTATTTACTCCTTATAGATTATTTTAGACTTGATGAAACTAAATATAGATAATATAAATAAAAGCACAACATAAATTTAGCTGAATTGGACAATTTTTATGCAGTCACCGGCGATAAAACAGGCTCTCGGCATTTTAAAAAAACTGCGCCAGATTACGGAAACATCCGAAAATGTTCCGCAGAAACTGTCCGATATTTTAAAAAATATTGCCGATGCCGTACAGGCTGACGCTGCAACTTGTTATGTGGCCGTTGACAATACTTATTTGGAACTTTTTGCTTCATACGGTTTTGCCAAGGATGTTTCACATCAGCTGCGGCTGCGTTTTAATGAGGGCATTATCGGTGAGATTGCTCAGACCAAGCGTTCTTTGTCTCTGAACAATATCTGGATGTATCCGAAGTTTGTTTCCGGTTCGGAATTGGAAGAGAAAGATTATAGGTCTTTTGCCGGAATTCCCATTATCCAGTGGAACCGTACTATCGGCGTTTTGGCCGTTTATCGCACTGAAGAAAAGCAATATTCCGAAACTGATGTAGAGCTGTTGGAAACAATTGCGATGTTTCTGGCCGAAATTATTGTTTCGCCGGCGATGTCCGAATATAAAAAATCTTTGAGCAAATCACGCGGAATGAGCCTGAAAGAGCGCTTGAAAGGCGTTAGCCTGAATAAAGGTTACGGTATAGGAAAGGCTGTTGTCCATCGTCGCCGGCAGTCGGTAACAAATATTTTTGCTGAGGATAAAGATAAAGAATTGCGCCGTTTGCAGTTGGCGCACCAGCAGATGAACGAAGATTTGGACAACAAGTTTAATTCTACCAAACTGGGAATAGGGGAACATGTTGACATTTTGGATGCCTATAGGATGTTTGCCAAGGATAAAGGCTGGTATCAGAAAATTGCCGCCAATATCAACGGCGGTTTAGCGGCGGAAGCTGCTGTCGAACGGGCTTATGAAGATATGTGGAAACGCCTTTCTTCAAGTTCGGACAGTTATCTGAAGGAGCGTTTGCATGATCTGCGTGATGTAGCGGACAGGCTGTTGTCTTATTTGAGCGGAGACTATAAGGAAATAAAAGAAGTAGAGGCTAAAGACATTGTTTTGGTGGCGCAGACTATGGGGCCGGCCGAGCTTATGGATTATGACTACAGCCGAATCCGCGGGCTGATATTGGAAGACGGGACGCCGACCATGCATGTGGCAATTGTTGCCAAGGCTTTAAATATTCCGGTCGTTTCAAAAATAAAAGGCATTTTTACCGAAATTCAAAACGGGCAGACCGTAGCCGTGGACGGCAATGAGGGATTGGTTTATGTAAATCCGTCAGCTCTGATAGAACGTGATTTCTATAAAAAAATCGCCGAAAAGGAGCAGTTGGCCAAAAAGCTGGCAGAACTCCGCAATTTGCCGGCTCAGACTTTGGACGGGCAAAAAATAGGTATGTATATCAATGTCGGGCTGCCGCTTGATTTTGACTATATTGAAAGTACCAACTGTGACGGCGTGGGCTTGTATCGGACGGAAATTCCCTTTATGGCGTCAGAATATATGCCGGATGTAGACAAGCAGGTTTCTTATTATAAGGATTTGATGGATTTATGCGGGCGTAAAAGAGTAATTTTTCGCAGTTTGGATGTGGGATCTGACAAGCTTTTGCCTTATTGGGCATACAGCGGCGAAGCCAATCCGGCCATCGGCTGGCGTTCAATCAGAATTACACTTGACCGCAGAGCAATATTGCGCAAGCAAATTAAGGCATTTTTGATTTCGGCAGTGGGCAAAGAACTGAATGTAATGTTTCCGATGATTTCAGATTTGGAAGAATTTGAGGACGCCAAAGAAACGCTGCTGTTGGAACTGGAAAAAGAAAAAAAACGCGGGCAATCGGTGCCGGAAAAGGTTAATGTAGGGCTGATGATAGAAGTGCCGTCAGTTTTGTTCCAGCTGGATGATATTTTGCCCAAGGCCGATTTTATTTCAGTTGGAACCAATGATTTGGCTCAGTTCATTTTTGCCTGTGACCGTGGTAATCCGAAATTGCTTGAACGTTATGACGTTTTGTCGGCTCCGTTTCTGAATGTTATGAAGACGATTGTCGATAAAGCTAAAGAGTATGGTGTGTACTGTTCTGTTTGCGGCGAAATGGCTAGCAACCCGATTGAGGCTTTGGCGCTTATCGGGCTGGGATATCGCAACCTGTCTAGCAGCGGTGCCGCATTCGGACGGGTAAAAGGAATGGTGCGCAGCGTAAATACTAATGATGTTGCCGATTATGTCCAAAGCTTACTAAAATCGCCGCGTGCAACATTGCGTCCGCAATTAATTTCATATGCCTATGATCACGGTATTGAAATTTATTAAAAACTGTGCTAGTGATAATTGATTTTTGACAACAGAGGATAGTTCCGTGACAAAAGAGACTGAAACAACCAGAAAAAGTGCAAAAACTGTTCGTAAAAGTGTAGAGGAACCGGTTGCCGTGGCGCAAAAAGCGGTTGCTAAACCGGCAGATGTAAAACAGCCGGAAAATGATAAAGTCGGTGCGATTTTGTATCATGAAAGATTAAAAAAAGATTTGAATCTGGCTGAAATTGCACAAATGTTGTGTATTCGCAGGGCTTATCTTGAAGCGATTGAAAAAGGCAACTATGCAGAACTGCCGTCTATGCCTTATTCCGCAGGTTTTGTAAATGCTTATGCCAAGTATCTGGGGCTGAACCATACGCGTATTACCCAATTATTTCGTGAAGAAATCAATGTTGATACAAAGTCGGTTAATTCCTTTGTAAATGAAGATATTACCTCCGAAGCGAGCGTTCCGAACAAAGTGTATGTATTGGCAGGCATTGCTGCCGCTGTTTTAGTCGGTTTTGCATGGAGCTTTTTCAGCCCGTCTTCAGATGCCGTTGACAACGGAAATACAATTGCGGTTGAGACTGTTGTTGAAAGGCAGGATTCTCAGGCCGGAGAAGTGGAATATTTTGATGCGTCGAAGGCTGTTGCTGACGTTGTGGAAACTGTTAACGAAAACGTAAAAAATGAGGAAACAGCTTCTCAAGTCGTTATCAGCGAAGAAAGTTATGTTGAAAAAGAAGTAGAAGCTCAGCCGGTGCTCCCTCAGATTGAAGTGAAAATCGTTCGTGAAGATACTTGGATTGAGGTAAGGGATGCCGATAAGGTTTATATCAGCAAGGTTTTGCATGTCGGAGAAAGCTATCGTTTTCCTGATGTGAAGGGGCTGATTTTTTCTTCGGGAAAAGTGAAGGGGGTTGACGTGTATGTCAACGGCAAGATTACTCCGGTTATTCAGCCGAATAAAAAGATGAATATTAAGATTGACGATGTTTTAAACGCCAATCATTAGCGCTATGTGAAACGGGATGAAAATAGCCTGATGAATGGCTATTTTCATCTTTTGTTTTTGAAAAGGAAAGAAAAATGGCTAAAATGCAATCTGTACGCGGTACTTATGATTTGTACGGCGAAGCAAAAAGAAAAACCAAACAGGTTACCCGTATCGGCGAATCTGTCGTTGAAAAATACGGTTTTGAAGAAATAGAAACGCCGATATTCGAGTTTACGGAAGTTTTTGCCCGCAATTTGGGGGATACCAGCGATATCGTTACCAAAGAAATGTATTGTTTTGAAGACCGCGGCGGAGAAAGTCTGACCCTGCGTCCGGAAGGGACTGCCGGAGCAATTCGTGCCTTTGTTTCAAACGGTATGCAGCAAAATCTGCCGCTGAAATTATATTATCAGGGGCCGATGTTCCGCTATGAGCGCCCGCAAAAAGGCCGCCAGCGCCAATTTACCCAATTTGGTGTTGAACTGTTAGGGGCGGAAACGCCTCAAGCCGATGTTGAAGTTATTGCCATGGCCTATGAATTTTTGGAAAAGTTGGGGTTGCAAGGACAGGTGACGGTAGAACTTAATTCTCTCGGCGATGCTGAAAGCCGTGACGCTTATCGTGAAAAACTGGTCAATTATCTGCGCGGACATTATGACGAGTTGTCTGAAGACAGTAAAGTCCGATTGGAACGTAATCCTCTGCGCGTGTTGGATTCTAAAGAGGAATGCGATAAGGCAGTGGTTGAAAACGCGCCGTTGTATGCCGACAGTCTGAATGAAAATTCCCGAAACTTTTTTGCAAAGGTTTTGTCCGGACTTGATCGTTTGGGAATTAAATATCGGGTAAATAATCGTTTGGTGCGCGGTTTGGATTATTATTCGCACACGGTTTTTGAATTGGTTACCGATAAATTGGGGGCGCAGGGTACGGTTTTGGCCGGCGGCCGTTACGACGGTTTGGTCGAACAGATGGGCGGCGGCGCAGTTGCCGGTATCGGCTGGGCCTGCGGCGTTGAGCGTTTGGCAATGTTGTTGGATAAGGCCGAAGATCAGCCGCGGCCGATCGCCGTTATTCCTGTCAGCGAAGATGTAAATGATGCTGCCGTGGAAATTGCGCAGAGACTGCGTTTGGCCGATTATCGCGTGGAACAAGGGTATAGCGGCAATATGAAAAAACGGATGATAAAGGCCAATAAAGTCAATGCAAGAGCCGCCGTTATTATCGGTCCGGACGAGTTGGCAGAAGGCAAGCTTGTGGTTAAAAATTTAGATAACGGCGAGCAGAAAACTGTAGCCGTAGAAAATGTGATTGAGGAAGTAAAATAATGAGTTTTGCCGAGAATTTAGCAAATGTAGTCAATCGATACGATGAAATTTCGTCTTTGTTGTCGGCTCCGGGGCTGTCGGCAGACGAAATGGTTAAAATGAACAAAGAACTGGCGGAATTGTCGCCGGTGGTCGAGGCTATTCAGGCTTATCATAAAGCAGAAGGCAACATGAAAGATGCCGAAGCAATGATGAATGACGAAACGCTCGACAAAGAAATGAAAGAAATGGCCGAGACCGAGTTTTTTGAGCTGAAGGAAAAACTTCCGGAGCTTGAGAAGCAGATTAAAGTTTTGCTGCTGCCCAAAAATGCCGAAGATGAAAAAAATGCCATTTTGGAAGTGCGAGCCGGTACCGGTGGTGACGAAGCGGCTCTGTTTGCAGCGGTTTTGTTTGAAATGTATCGCCGTTATTCGGCTTTGCAGGGGTGGAAGTTTGAAGTGCTTGATGCCAACGAAAACGGTTTGGGCGGCTATAAAGAGGCTTCGGCCAGTATTTCAGGCAAAGATGTATTCTTAAAACTCAAATTTGAATCCGGTGCTCACCGTGTGCAGCGTGTTCCTGTTACCGAATCGCAGGGGCGTGTCCATACCTCGGCGGCAACGGTTGCCGTTTTGCCTGAAATTGAAGAAGTTGATTTTGAAATTAATCCGGCGGATTTGCGTATTGACGTTTATCGCGCTTCCGGTGCCGGCGGACAGCATATTAACAAAACCGAATCGGCAGTGCGCATTACGCATATTCCGACCGGAACCGTTGTGCAGTGTCAGGACGGACGTTCGCAGTTTAAGAACAAAGAACAGGCTATGCGTCAATTGCGTGCCAAGCTGTATGACCAGCAAAAAACGTCTATCGATTCCGCTTATTCCGAACGCCGCAAGCTGCAGGTCGGCAGCGGCGACCGCTCGGAGCGCATCAGAACTTATAACTATCCGCAAGGACGCGTGACAGACCATCGTATCAATTTGACATTGTATAAGCTTGAGGAAGTCGTTTCCGGCGATGCGTTGGGTGAAATCGTCGATGCGTTGATGATGGAGGATCAAGCTCAGCGTTTGGCCGAGTTGGAGTAGAAAACGAAAGTAAAATTATTATTTTATAAAGAAATTTTGATATATAGTAGCAAAAGAGGTTCTTGATATGAAAAAAATTGCAGTTGTCGGGGCTGAAGGAAGTATCGGCCGTGAAGTTTTAAGTTTTTTGGCCGACGGAGGCTATAACGTTGCTGATGTCGTGGCTTTGGAACCGAGAGCACCCCTCGGAACGCAAGCTTCGTTCGGAGAAGATGATGACATTGATGTTCTTAATCTTGATGATTTTGATTTTTCGGGCGTGGATATTGCCGTTTTCGCGACCAGTGAAGAAATTTCCAAACGCTTTGTGAGTAAGGCTCTTGACAAGGGAGCCAAAGTTATTGACTGCAGTTCATGTTTTTTCAGCGACGCCGACGTACCGATGATTGTTGCCGGTGTCAATGATGACAAACTTTCGGAAGCTAAACGCGGTTTGGTCAGCGTTCCTTCTGCAGCCGTTACCCAGATTTTGTTGCCGTTGGTCGAGGTTGATAAAAAATATTCAATCAGCAGATTAGTCGTTTCGACTTATACTTCGGTTTCGGTGTATGGCAAGGAGGGAATGGATGAACTGTTTTCCCAAACCCGTAAGATTTTTATGAACGAAAGTTTGGCTGATAACCAAAAAGTGTTTGACAAACAGATCGCTTTTAACGCTATTCCGCAGGTGGAAGATTTCATCGGCGATGAAACAAAATATGAATGGAGCATTAATGCCGAAACCAAAAAAGTCTTGGGGCGCGATATAAAAGTTCATGCCAATTGTGCCTTTATTCCCGCTTTTGTCGGCAGCGCAGCTTATGTTAATGTAGAATGTGCAAACGATGTTGACGTTGACGATGTTGCTGCTTTGATGAAAACAACCAAGGATGTGATCGTTTTTGACAAGAAGGTCAAAGGCGGTTATGTCACCTTAAACGATGTTCAGGGCGAAATTGAAGTTTATGTCAGCCGCCTGCGTCAGGACGTATCGGTCGAAAACGGTTTTAGTTTTTGGTGTGCGGCGGACAATCTGCGTTTCGGCGTAGCCGGAAATGTGTATAAAATCATTCGTTTATGGGAAAAATAGAAAAAAGTCCGAGCGAGAGGAGACTGCAAAATGAAAAAATGGGTATGCTTTTGGTTGATGGCAATGTTTATTGCCGCAATGCCTGCAAAAGCCGAAAATACAGCGGCTAAAAAGGAAGTCGATGCCCGTACTTTTGTGGTCAGCTCTCTTGCTTCGACGATTGATTATGCCAGCGTCGGCCGTGAGTTGAATAATATTGAGGATGCTCTGAAATCAGGAAATGTCGACAGCCGGACTATCAGCAAATATGTTTCATATTTGGGTACAACCTCAAGCCAGTTACAGGAGAGCCGTAAGCAGTTGGACAGCGATTATAAAAGCGTGTCAAAACGCGTCGAGGCTTTGGGTGAAGTTCCTCAGGACGGGACGGAAGAATTGCCGGTTATTGCCGAAAAACGCAAAGAATATAATGAGGAGCTTGTTTATCAAAAAGGACGTATTGCCGAAGCCGATCTGCTGATTAACCGTACAGATGAATTGACAGCAATGATAGCTTCTGTCCGCAAGCAGGCGTTAATCGGAAATTTGTTGTTTTATCAGGAACCTATTATTTATCCCGGTAATTTCTTAAAGGCTGCCGGCGAATTTATGAGCTTTGGGTTTAATATTCTTATTTCTCCGTTCGTCTGGTATGATGATTTGGGCGAAGATGAGCGTGATGCTGTGAAAGCAAATGTTTTTCCTGTCCTCTTGATGATTGCTGCGGCCTTATCTTTCGGTATTTTTTTAAGGATTATGATTATCCGCCGTTTAGGATATAAACGTGATATAGAGGGAATACCCCCGTATTTTACCAAAGTAGTGGCTGCCTTTTTTGTTGCCTGTGCCTATGGCGTTATTCCGGCCGTGCTGCTGGGCGGATTTTTGGTTTGGGCTATCCATACGCATATCTTAACTATAGGTTTCTTTGGATTGGTCCTTTCCAGCGGGTTGTATTATTCTTTGTATATTTTCCTTTCAAATGCGGCTATTCGTGTTGTATTTGCCCCCTATAATCCGAAATGGCGTTTGGTTAATATGGAAACGGAAAAAGCCAAAAGGCTCACTAAGGCTTTTTACATCAGCTTTTTTATGATCGGCGTTTGTGCCATGTTACAGCACATTGCCGATGAGGCAAATTCATCATTGGAACTGTTATATTTTATTTCAATAATTTCAACAGCTGTTAAATCTTTCTGTGCGGTTTGGGTTATTAAAAGATTTTTCTGGGAAGATACGTCGGATACGGATGAAAATGCAGATGAGCTTGCGGATGAAGCCGCTGTTGAAGAGGCTGACAATCGGACGCGCCGTGCCTTGCGGGTTATCTTTATTTCAATAGTATCGGCTATTGCCGTTATCGGAATTTCATTGTTCGGATATCCCCGCTTGTCGGAATTTATTGTTAACCGTTTTATGTATACGGTACTGGTTATTGTGGCAATTTTGGTTCTGAGGATGGCTCTTTTTGATTTAGTCAAGAAAGTTTTATTGCTGAATTTCTGGGTAAAGAAACTGAGATTGCGCCGTCAGCTTTTGAGTAAAATAGACTTTTGGCTGAGCGTTACCATTAATCCGATTTTTATGATATTAGCTTTGCTTGCCGTTTTGACCTTGTGGGGCGTTTCGACTGATATTTTGCTTCAAAGCATACGCAAGCTTTTCTTCGGTTTTAAAGTAGGCGGCGTGGAGATTTCGCTTTTCCTGATTATTTTGGGAATTGCCATCTTTTTTGCTTCAATCACCGTTGTGCGAATTTTACGCAGAAAACTGCTGGAAAACATTTTGTCCCATCTTGATATTGAGGACGGGATTAAGCATTCTCTTGCTTCCGGCTTTGGTTTTGTCGGGTTTATCATTTCCGTTTTTCTGGCTATTGCTGTGATGGGGGGCGATTTAAGCAATGTTGCTTTGGTTGCCGGTGCATTGTCCGTCGGTATCGGTCTCGGCTTGCAGAATATTGTTAACAACTTTGTGTCGGGAATAATCCTTTTGTTTGAGCGTCCGGTTAAAGTTGGCGACTGGGTGATTATTAACGGCGAGGAAGGTAAAATTAAGCAGATTAATATCCGCTCGACCGAAGTTGAAACATTTAACCGTGCAAGCGTGATTATTCCGAATGCGACTTTGCTGTCAAATTCCGTAACCAACCTGACACATGGCAATAACTGGATGAGATTTAAGGTGCCTGTCGGCGTTGCTTATGGTTCGGATGTTTATAAAGTTAAGCAGATTTTGTTGGAATGTGCCGCTGCAAATAAAAAAGTGTTAAAAAAACCGGAACCGTATGTGCTTTTCCAAAATTTCGGTTCAAGCAGTTTGGATTTTGAATTGCGCGGATACAGCAGCAATATCTGGGACGGTTGGGCTATTCCGAGCGAACTGCGTTTTGAGATTAACCGCCGCTTTATTGAAGAAGGAATTGAAATTCCGTTCCAACAGATGGTTGTCCACCGCGGAAGCGAAGTGGCCAAGGCTACGCAGGAACAGTTCTATGCACTGCGTAATAAGAAAGCAGAACAAGATGAGAATGAACCCGTAAAAACAAAGAAGGCAAAAAATGAAGATAAGTGAGATTGCCGGCAAGAAAATTGCCGTTTGGGGAATGGGAGCAGAAGGAAAAGACGCTTTAAGCTATCTTCGAAACCATGGTATTGCAAAACAATTTATATTGTTAAATGATACGGTTTGCGAGAAACCTGCCGGTTTTGAAAATTGTCCGCTTTTTACGGGTGACGAAATAGAGGTCGGTTGTGCTGAAGCTGAAGTTATTATTCGTTCTCCGGGGGTTAGCATTTATAAGCCGGAGTTGCAGAAATATCGTTTGAAAATGACTTCGGTTACAGACTTATGCCTTAATGAGTTGCGCGGGCGCCCCGGTTGCCGGATTATCGGCATCAGCGGTTCAAAGGGAAAAAGTACCAGCGTCAGCGCTTTGGCTTTTATGCTTGAAAAACTGGGATATCGTGTCGGTTTGGGCGGCAATATAGGGCGGCCTTTGATTGAGCTGTTGGACGGAGAGTATGATTTTGTCGTTGCGGAAATTTCCAGTTATCAAGCGTCAGATTTGACTGTTTCGCCGCAAATTGCCATGTTTACCAATTTATTTTATGTTCATAGTGAATGGCATAACGGACATGAGAATTATTGTCGTGATAAAATTCATTTGGTTGCCAATCAAAAAGACGGTGAAGTCTTTTTTGCCAATGCGCGTAATCAACAGCTTATGGATTATACGGAAAAATTTGCCGCGCATCGGAGATTGTATGATATTGCCGGCGGTTTTTATGCCGAGGGGCAAAGGTTGTATCACAACAAGGACAAACTGTTTGATTTAAGCGATTTAAAACTGAGCGGAACGCATAATCTTGACAATTTGGCCGGTGTTTTCAGTATTTTGGATTATCTCAGGCTTGATGTTAAAGTTGCGGCAGAAGCCCTTAAAGAGTTTGAACCTTTGCCGCATCGGTTGCAAAAAGTGGCAATCAAAAATAATGTGTTGTTTATTAATGACAGCATATCAACGGCGCCGGAAGCGGCAATCGGAGCGGTGAACAGTTTTGACGGAAATTTGGTTTTGATTTCCGGCGGACAGGATAATTTGCAGGATTATACCGATTATGCCCGTTGTATTGAAGCTAATTCAAAAGTGAAAGCGGTGGTGACATTGTTCCAAACAGGGCCGAAAATAGCAAAAACTTTGCGTGAAAATGTAAAACGTGACGATTTTTTGTTGATAGAGGGGGATAGTTTGGAAAAATCTGTTGCATTTGCCTACGATTTGTTGCAGAAAGTAGGAGGCGGAACGGTGTTGTTTACGCCGACCAGCCCGAGTTTCGGGTTTTATAAAAATTTTATGGAGCGCGGCAACCATTTTATACAAATTGTAAACGCTCTGGATTAAGGCGAAGCCGGTTTAGCTCAGTTGGTAGAGCAACGCATTCGTAATGCGTGGGTCGAGTGTTCGAGTCACTTAACCGGCACCAGTTTTATAGTAAAAAACTCCCGTGATGATGTCGCGGGAGTTTTTGCATTGCTATTTTATTATTTGTAACGCTTATGTTAAAAGGTTTTTTTTATCTAAAATCTGCTTGGCAAAAAATAAATTTTGCATTATAATTTAGTCAAAATTTGGACGAAAAGCACATGCCATGAAAAAGGTTGATAAAAAGAAAATTTTGAAAAATTTCGGGATATATGCCGGCAGCCTGTTGTTGGGCGTTTCAGCCCTAGCTGTTACCAAAAATTATGCGGATAAAAATGCTCCGGAGTTTTTAGAAACCAAGGTAACAATCGGTAAAAATACAGTTTCCATACAAGAGTTTTATGAAAATGTCGCTTATGAACGCGGCGGGTGGTATTATACGTCTTCCGATGGCGTTAAAATGAATGTAGACAGTTTGTGTGACAGCAAGCGCAAAAATGATGTGGTTCATGCTCATTTAGCAAAAGTTCAGCTTAAAGAACGCGTAGATACGGTTTATGCTTCGTATGGAGATGAAAAGTTTAAGGAAAAGAATAAAACCGGAATTATGTACCGAATCGGTGCACAAGACAGTATTCCCGATGTCCCTCTGCTCGGTTTTCAAAATTATGACCAGCTTGTTGTTCGTGAGTTCATTGCCGATAATCCAAAATTGCAAAATGTTGTGGATTTTTATAATGACAGTTCAAATTGTACGCGTCGACACGAGTTTCAGCATTATCTCAACATGACATACGGCATGAGGGAATGGAACAGCTATTCCGTTAAGTTTGTTGAATGCTGCGAGGATGAGATTTCGGCCAATATTGCCCAGTGTTTGGAACAGAGAAAAAGATACATGGAGCACGGACGGGATTTAAAGTATATAACGAATCGCTTTCCTTTTTTGAAAGAAGCTTTGGAAAAAGGAGTGATAAATTCTGTCGGCGATCTCAGCAAAAAGGAGCAGGCGTTTTTGGCTGAACAGGTTTTTGATATGTGGATGGACAGACGTTATGACATGTATTCGGGCAGAAACGACCAGAGAACAAAATATTATCTCAAAGATGCCGGCTATTGGGGCGTGCAGGAAGATATGCCCCGACATAAAAAACTTATGTCAAAATGTTTTCATATTAACGGATATGATTTCTGGCCGGCTATTTCCAAACGCGAACAGGAAATTTTTGACCGGATTTCGCCGGAGCAACGTAAAAATTATGCCTCATTATGCCGTGATAAATTCCGTGCGATGAATCATTTTGAACAAATGGAACAAATTAAGACGGATGAGGGTAACGAAAAATTTGAAAAACAAATTTTGACCAATGTCGTAAAGGCAAAAATTATTAAAGTTTTTGGTACAAACAGGTAGTTTGGGGGAAGAAAATGGTTAAAAATTGGGTGAAAAAAACAGGTGTATATGCCGGTTGCCTTTTGTTAGGTGTATCCGGATATACAATGTTGCGCAGTGTTGCCGAGAAGAACGCTCCCGAGTTTAACAAGACGGAAGTTATTATCGGCAAAGATACCATTTCTATGCAGAGCTTTTATGACAATTTGCATTATAAGGATTCCGTATGGGTGTATCAGTCCAAAAACGGCGAATCTGTTAATGTTGACAGCCTGATTGATGTTCAAGCCAGAAACAAAAGGGTACATTCTCATTATGCGGCAGTTAAGCTCCGTGAAAGAACGGATACGGTTTATGCCTCATACGGCGATAAAAAATTTAAGGAAAAGAATAAAAGCAATATTATGTATAAAATCGGCTCCCGAGACAGCTTGCCTCATATGCCTTCAATGGGCGTACATAGTTATGGTATGCTGACTATACGAGAATTTATTGCCGATAATCCGAAATTGCAAAGTTTTGTTGACATATACAATGACAGCCATAATGCAACGCATCGCCACGAATTTCAGCATTATCTGAATATGACATACGGTATTAGGGAGTGGAACAGCCATTCCATAAAGTTCGTCGAATGCTGCGAAGATGAAATATCTGCCAATATTGCCCAATGTTTGCAACAGCGGCGCAACTATTTTGCAAATAACCGTAATTCAGAATATATTACTTCCCGTTTCAAATTTTATAAGGATACATTGGAAGCGGCAGCAATAAAACCCAATCCAGAACATGTATCGGCTAAAGAGGTTGAGATTATTGCCAATGGGGTGTTTGACGCATGGATGAAAGATAAGTATGATATTTATGTTAAGGGCAATGATTCCCGTACAAAATATTATGTTAAAGACGCAACATATGCTGCCGTGCAGGACAATTTTGAAGCGCATGACGCTTTAATGTCAAAATGTTTTAATATCGACGGATATGATTTTTGGCCGCATATCAAAAAACGCGAAAAAGAAATTTTTGATCGTATTTCCAAAGAACAGCGTAAAAATTATGCCGCATTGTGCCGGAAAAAATTTCGTGAAATGAATTATGTGCAAAAACTGGAGTATATAAAACAAAAAGAAGGGCAGACAATGTTTGACGAAAGAATGCGTAAAAATTGGGTAACGGCGAAAATTGTCAAGTTATTCGGAAAGGACAGATAATTTTTTGCCAAAGTGTTAAAGGCTGCCGGATGAAAAGGCAGCCTTTTTGATGTTGAGGGCTTTTCCTGTGTTTTGTGATTTTAAATTGAAGAAGTAAGGAAAATTTATAAAGAAAGATTGTTTTATCTGGTTTACATTTGTTTAAATATATGCTATATTTCCTATAATTTTTTATCATTATTTCTAAGAATTTGCGTTCAGTTAACATATTTGTATTATTTTTTAAACATTACAGCCATGGAAAAAAGAATAAACACTTTGGCAGAGTTGGTAAACGTTTTTTCAAACGTGAGTGTTGAACAGTTTTTGGATATCCTGCTCGGTTATGCTGCCGACGTGAAAGAACAGGGTGCCGGTCGCTATCCTTTTCCCAAAACGGATGAGGCTTGGGCGCAGAGTTTGATGGATTGCTATCTTCAGGCGGTAGATACTTGCAACGGCGATGTTGATCTCTGCAAGGCATTCCGGTATGAAGTCAACGACTATCTTGTCTCCTGCGAAAAAGAAAACCGCGAGATGTATTATCTTGTGGCCGATTACAGGGATGATGATGCATATTGCGCGTAAACCTCGTTTTTTTGCCGGATAAGCAAGAAATTTTCTTATTTAATAAAAACACCCGAACCTTTTGGTTACGGGTGTTTTTATATTGGAAAATTATTTTATTTGTGTTGGAAACAAGGTATTGGTTGTCATATCAAGATAATTTTCACCATCATAATCCGGAAATGCCGCTTTCATGGCTGTTTTGAATTCATCAGCGGATTGCTGTATTTATAAGTTTTAAAGCCGTGTCCTATATAGGCAATTTTTTCGGTTACGGCGTCTTGTTTTTCCGGAACGTGGTGAGAAGATAAAATCATTTCATAACCGGCTTTTTGATAATTGTGCAGTATTTGTGAGGTGTTTTTCATATGTTCAATATTTTCAAAAATTGAATGTACTTTTTTGCCGAGTATGTGTGTATAAACAACATTTATTTTCGGAATTTCAATATCATATGTGTCATTTGAATTGATAATATTAAAGTTAATGTCGTCAATTGACGTTTGCCTTCAGGTATAACTTTGTTAATTTGGACAATGTCGTTACCGTGAAAATCATTACCCAATACATTATGCAGATGTTGTGCTGTTGCCAGAGTGCTTCCGGCAGCAATGGCGTCTTTTATCTTTAATAATGAAACTTTGGTCATTGAAAGTGTTACCTGTGTTATAGGCATGCAGTTTGATATTTCCGTAATTATAAACTGTGGCGAATTGGGGGATAAAGTATAAAAATAATAAGTTGTAATTTCTGTATAATCTGTTATACTGCCAATTGTTTTTAATAATTATATCTATCATTAAATTTATGGAAAATCCATTTTGGAAAACCAAGCCTATGTCTGATTTTTCGGAAGAGGAATGGGAAAGCGTCTGTATGAGATGCGGAAAATGTTGTCTGGAAAAAGGGACGCATGACGGAGAAATTCTGTTTTTTAACCGTGTTTGTGACGGCTTGGATTTGCGAACAGGGCTGTGTACGCGGTATAAAAAACGTTTGTGTGAGAACTGTGCTAAAGTCGATCTGACGTTGCTTCAGACAGAACCGAGTTTGCTTCCCGAAAGTTGTGCCTATCGGCTGTTGCTTGCCGGCAAAGATCTGCCGGCGTGGCATCCGTTGGTCAGTGGCGACCGAGAGTCAGTTTTCAAAACAGGCAAAAGCGTGTTAAATGTTTTTGGTCTTCATTCGGACGGAGCTGTCAAAGTCGAGCTGCAAATGCTTAGCGTTAAATCTCGGGCAGAAGGTTGGGATTTAAAACGTATAAAGGATGAGGCGGAAAAGCTGTTTAAAAAATATCCTTTGCGGGTTGTTGAAAAATATCCGGCGGTTGGCAATATTAAGCTGCTGTGATGTTTTTTCTGTTATCAAAAAAGGCACCTTGACCGGTGCCTTTTTTAGTGTCGTTTTTTCTGAGTTTTCTTTGTTTTTTTATTGGCAACAATAAGCAGGACGGACAGCAAAATTAAAGCTATTCCGGAGCAAATTCTCAATGTCAACTGTTCTCCGAAGAAGATGGCGCCTAAGAAAACGGCGGTTACGGGTTCCAGAGCTCCCAAAATTGCGGATAGGGTCGGCCCGATGAGTTTGATGGCAATAGTCATGGTTTCAAGTGAAATGATTGTCGGTAAAAAGGCGAGGCCGATAACGCATCCCCACAGGAACGGCGTGTCTAAAATTTGCAGGCCAAGTCCCATCTTTAGGTTGAAAAGATAAACGAACAGTCCGAAAAACATGACGTAAAACGTCAATTTTGGAAAGTGCATTCTTTTGACTGCGGAGAGCTGTTTCAGTGCAACCATGTAAACGGCATAGCTCATGGCGGAAAGCAAAACCAGAAAAAGGCCATATAAATTTAAAGTTTGCCCGTTTTCGTTTTTGTAGAATAATGTAATTCCGATACTCATAAGAACAATTGAGACAATGGTTCGAAAGGATGTCTTTTCTTTGAAAAAAAGCGACATGATAACGGCAACAAAGATAGGATAAACAAAGAGTATGGTGGAGGCTATGCCGGCGCCGATATAAGCGTAACTGGTAAAAAGCGTTAGTGAAGAAATAGAGAATATTGTTCCCAGAAAAAATAAAACTACGGCTTCTTTCCATGAAATTTTCAGGGAAGTTTTTTTATACAAAACCAACCAAAGCCCATAAAAAAGTACGGCAAAGAAATATCGGTAAAATAAAACGGAGTTGACGGTGATACCTGCAGCGTAAAGCGGCAGTGCAAATAACGGGTTTGTACCGTAAGAGCAGGCGGCAGACATGCCGAGGACAATACCTTTATTTTTCCTATTCATCTTTTTTCGTTTCTTCTCCAAAAACAGAACCGATAGGAGCACCGAACGATAAAAAAGTCAAGCGGTAATGTGCTTTGTTTAAAACAACAATCTCCCGTGTGACGGGAGATTTTGCGGTTTGCAAATATATCAGATAAGCGGAAGTCTTGCATCAATGTTATTGACGTTTGTTTCCGACCAATAAGTAGAAGCAAAATCAATCAGCTTTTGTTTACGAACAAGGATTTCATCAACCGTAAACGGATATTCTCTTCTCCAATGGTTGTTGCAGCGTTTTTTCAGGTTGAGGCCAATTTGTTCTTTAATTTCCTGTTGGCTGAGATACGATGACCATGTTTTTTCTTTCGGGGGTTTGCAGCCTTTTGCCGAGTTGGCTCCGTTTTGCGAAATAACCAGATTGCCTAAGCAGTGCAAAAAAGTTTCGGCAAACAGATTTTTGGTGTATTTTCTTTTTTCTTTGCTCCACCATGCCGTCGGGCAGTCGTTTGCTTCACCTCTTCCCTGAACAATTGCTTTTATATATTGTTCGTTATGGGCGCCGGTTGCCAGTTCTTGTGCAATAATGTGTTCGGCTGTTAATGTTTTATTGTTGCGCCCGTCATATCCGGTTATTTCACTTATGCTGTTGATGAAACGGCACTCGTGCCCGCCGATGGTTTGGGCTGCTTCGTATTGTTTGTAATTTTCATATTTTATCAGCAGATAGCGGACATCTTTCGGGTGAGAGCTGTAAAACATCGGGTCATCCAAGGATATTTTGAAACGTTCCATTGCCCATTCCTGTCCGGTATAGTCGTTTATCAGCTCTTTTAATTGGGCATAAATTTTGTTTTCGGTAATTTTTTTATCAAAAGAAATATCCCGTGCGAGCGTATATATGGTGGCAACGCCGGCATCGGTTCTTCTGTCGATGAGCGGATAGGCCCGATAGGCAAACAATTCCAGATAGTTGCATACTTTGTCAAGAATGGCGGGAAAATGTGCCTGTACACTTATGAGCAGAGGGTAAAAAGAAGCCATTCTGTTTATAATATAAAGATTTTTCAGCCAAGGATAGGAGCAATTGCCCTTATGTATTTCCGTCATCAAAAATTCCATAATTTGGAATGTCTGTACAATCTTTTGCGTTTTTGTTAAAATCTCCTGACAGTCAGACATAGTACCGAAAATTTTTTTCAGGTTGTCTTTGGTTTTTGTGTATTCCTCTCTATTTTGCCAATTTTCAAAAGCAATAAAGCCATAGCGTAAAATATCGTCCTCATCAAAACTTCGCTGAGATATGTTGTTTATGTTATTGAGACATTGGTAAAGCTTAGCAAATTCAGATTTAATGCTTTCTCTGTAAGTATTTTGAATGCGCCGGTCATTTTGCGATAAAATATAAACCTGATGCATAATAAAACTTTTCAGCGCTTCCAATTGTGTCAGTTGTTTGCCGCGGTCATTGAGAAGTTCAAAAATTTGCATGGCTTCTCCGCTGTTGCCGGCAGAATGTAATAAAATTTTACTGTTTGAGATCGTTTGCAATATTTGCTGTGCGTCTTCTTCTGATACTGTTTTTAATTCATTATAAAGCAAATCATATGCCTTTTTCAGCTTTTCCTGTGAAAAATACTGCACTTCGTCAGCCATTTTCTGTCCGAAAGGCGTGCGTAACATTTCTTGAAAAAAGTCTCTGTTTTGCCCATGTTGTAACGTCAGGCGGAAGATATCTTTATACATAATAAAATCGTGTAAAGCCGTTTCTGTTCGGGAACCGTTCTCTTCTGCGGTAAAATAAAGCTTTTCAGGATACAGCGCATTTAAGATGTGAAACAACATATATAGTGTCGTAAAACGCTGTTGTCCGTCTATCAGGGCATATTCTTTCGTTTCTTCGTTTGTTTCAGTCAGAAAAAGCCCTAAAAAATATTCTTTGTTTTCTTTCAGGTCAGTCAGCAAAGTCTGAATATTTTGTGTTTCCCAAGCAAATGTGCGCTGGTAATCCGGAATCTGAAATGTTATTTCTTGGGTAACGATGTGTTTTACCCAATTGCCGAAGTTGTTAATATTTTGCATGTTTGTTTTTCCTGTAAAAATTGTATTTATAAGAACAATATAATAAATAATTGAATATACAAGTGTGAAAACGGGACTTTGCACAGCCGGAACAAAACCGGCAAGGTTGACAGTGGTGCAGTTTTAGGGTAATGAACGGATATGTTTTTTTATTTGTATGTAACAGATGATTGATATTAATAACATAACGGTTCGTATCGGCTCCAAGGTGTTGTTGGAGCAAGCTTCCGCGCATATTTCCGACGGATGGAAAGTCGGTTTGGTCGGCCATAACGGGTGCGGCAAGTCAACCCTGTTTCGGGTGTTTCAGGGGGAGTTGGAAACCGAACTCGGTGATGTTTCGTTTCCGGCAGGCAGCCGTGTGGTGACGGTGGCTCAGGAACTCAGCGATATTGATGTGCCGATTTTGGATTTTGTTTTGGCCCAAGATAAAGAACGGACGGAACTCTTAAAAAAGTTGGAAACGGCTCCCGAAGAGGAATACGGAGAAATACACGAGCAATTGCGAGTTATCGGTGCGGCTGCGGCAGAAGGGCGGGCTGCTGCAATTTTGAACGGCTTAGGTTTTTCAAACGATGATTTGCATCGACAGATAAAAGAGTTTTCCGGCGGCTGGCGAATGCGTTTGGCTTTGGCGGCGGCATTATTTCGTCCTTCGGATATTTTGCTTTTGGATGAGCCGACTAACCATTTGGATTTGGAAGCGAGTATCTGGCTGGAGAGCCACTTGCGCCGTTATACGGGAACTTTGCTGTTAATCAGCCATGACCGTTTTATTTTAAATGACTTATGTAATCATATTATTCATTTTGAAAATAAAAAATTGAATACATATTCCGGCAATTACGACACTTTTCAAAAGACCAGAACGTTGCAACGTGAGGTACAAGCCAAGCAAATTGCCAAACAGGAAGTACAGCGTAAGCATTTACAGTCTTTTGTCGATCGTTTTCGATACAAGGCATCAAAAGCCAAACAAGCGCAAAGCCGTTTGAAAATGCTGGAAAAAATAGAAGCTTTACCGCCGCTTGCCTCAGAATATGCGGGCAGTTTCGATTTTCCGGAACCACAGGAATTGGCTTCGCCGCTGGTCGTGTTGGACGGCGTTTCGGCAGGATACGGAGACATGGTCGTATTAAAAAACTTATCTTTGCGAATTGTTGAAAATGACCGTATTGCATTATTGGGGGCAAACGGCAACGGAAAATCAACTTTTGCCAAGCTTGTCTCCGGACGTTTAACTCCGATGGGCGGTACTGTCATCCGTACCCGCAAGCTTGAGGTCGGTTATTTTGCTCAGCATCAATCGGAAGAATTGCCTTTGGAGATGACCGCTTGCGGTTATATGGCAACTTTGATGCCGGATATTCCGGAAACAAAGGTAAGGGCGCATTTAGCGCGTTTTGGGCTGACGCAGGAAAAATCGGCAACCGTAATCAGCAAACTTTCCGGCGGAGAAAAGGCGCGATTGCTTTTTGCAGTAATGAGCCGTAATGCTCCGTCTTTGTTGATTTTGGACGAACCGACAAACCATCTGGATATTGAAGGGCGCGATGCTTTGGTTGAGGCGCTTAACGCTTATCGGGGAGCAGTTATTCTTATCACTCATGATTTACACCTGACAGAGTTGATTGCCGATGACTTGTGGTTGGTTAAAAATCATACGGTCAAACCGTATGTCGGAGATTTGGAAGATTATAAGAAATCTTTGATTGAAGAAAAGATTATCGCTTCCCCCAAAAAGGAAGCGGTAAAAAAAGAAGATAAACGTAAAGGCGGCAATTATTTTGAAATTAAGCAGCTTAATTCTGACATTAAGCGTTTGGAAAAACTTTTGGATAAATTGGCAGATGAAAAATCGGCCATGGAACAAAAGTTTGCGGAACCATTGTCGACGGATGAACTGATAGCTTTGCAAAAAGATTTTGATTTTTTGCAAAAACGTATTGAAGAAACTGAAGCCGAATGGTTGGATTTGTCCGAAAAACTTGAAGAAGCCAGGTAATATTTTGTCTGTCTTAGGAGAAAATGTCCGGTTGTTTTATAGTTTCGTCGGCATAAGGCTGTCTGCTTAATATTTTTCCGACCGGACGAGAGTTTTTGTGGCTTCCGGATAGGCATGCAATTTGACCGTAAATTGCAACTTTTCCTTTGGGTATTTCTTCCACGACGGACAGAACCATATAGATCAAATTGTTATTCAAAGTTTTGCTAATTATAAAGCTGTGATGGTACGAACAGTTTATGCATATCGGCTTTTTCATGTTCCAACAGATATTTTTTTCGTTCTATTCCGCCGGCATAGCCTGTTAAACTTCCATTGCTTCCGACTACTCGGTGACAAGGGACAATTATTGAAATTTGGTTGTGTCCGACCGCGCTTCCAACAGCTCGTGCAGACATTTTTTTCAGCCCTTTTTGTTGGGTGAGGACAGTAGCAATTTCACCGTATGTCATGGTTTTACCATAAGGAATTGCGTAAAGAATTTCCCACACTTTGTTTTGAAATTCGCTGCCGATAAAATGTAACGGCAATTTAAAATCAGGTTCTTTGCCGCTGAAATAAATATCCAGCCATTTTTTTGCTTGTCTCAGAAACGGCGTTTCTTGTTCTTGGTTTTCTTTATCAAGATATAAGGCGTAATATTTTTGATCCGTAAACCACAATCCCGTCAGGCCTGTATCGTCGGCGGACAATAATATTTCCCCTAACGGAGATTTGTATTTGGCGGTATATTGCATTTTAGAGTTTCCTTATTATTTCAGCCATCAAATGTTAAGACCATTGCTTCTGTTTCTTGCCCATGGTAGTTAAAAAATTCAGATATACGTTAGCTGATAACGGTATAAAATACAATAAAATCTTTTTGAAAATTATGATGAATTCAAACAACTTTGCTATAAAATTTCTTCGCATTAGAAGTCCGATAATTTTACAAAAATTGCCATTTAAAAAATTATTAAAATCGGACTAGCCGGAAGCCTTGATTTATATAACAAAAAAGCACCTTAATCGGTGCGTTTTAATAAATGGTGCCGCCTGCTGTGCAATTATCGGACTAATTTTTATGAGGAGTTTAAGGATTTGAGCAGGAAGATAGAGACACTTTATGACATTGATGTCAGTTAGTTAAATTGCTTATTTATTGATTTTTATAAATATGTAGCTTAAGGTTATAAAAAATATCAATCATTAAGAGAGGGGCTCATGAAAAATATCAGCATATATGTCCTAGGTATCATAACAGGAATTGTATTATCTTTGATTAGTGAAGTTATTTCTGATAATAAAGAGAATGACACCTCATATAACATAAAAGGTTTAACCTTGCAGAAAGATAGAGGGAATTGCTTGGATTATAAAATGCTAGAAGTTTTTCAAGTGCTTGATAATCAATCAACTTTAGTTTATGCACTTTCGAAAGAACATAAAGAAATGCTTGATAGTATAGATGAAGAAGGACCTCTTATGGGACAAATTATGAAAAATGCTTTGACGAATTTGGGTTATAGTGATGGCTTGCCTGTTTTATTAATAAATCCAGAAGGGAAGTTATTTTACGATGAGGAAAAAATAGAAATTTCAACAGAAAAATGTCTTAGACAAATTGGTACATATAGTTACACAACAACCGAAGATATACAAAAAACGGTACCAGCTGTCATAATTGAGTAAAATTTAATGATTAACACAGACGAATATTATAACGAAGAGAAACAATGCATTTATAAGAATGAAACCTATCTTGTTCGAAATAATGGTGCCGTTTTAAGATATCCTAAAAATGCAAACAAAATTCGCCCTTTAGATAACAAATGGACTTTTGGAAATCTTGGTGATAAAGGATATTTATATATTGCTGGTGTGCAGGTTCATCGTATTGTTGCTACAGCATTTTATGGAGATGCTCCATCAACTCAGCATATTGTAGATCATATAGACACGAATAGACAGAATAACCGTCCTGAAAATTTACATTGGGTAACAAAATTAGAAAATGCACTCAATAATCCAATAACTAGAAAACGAATTATTACTGTTTGTGGAAGTATTGAAGCTTTTTTAGAAAATCCTTCCTTGCTTGGAGAGAGCCGACTTGACACAAATTTTTCTTGGATGAGGCGAGTTACACCAGAAGAGGCGAAGATTAGTAGAGAAAAACTTGAAGAATGGGCAAAAAGTGATGTCCCATCTTTAGGAGGAAAAATTGGTCAATGGATATATAAAGAACAAATGTCTGCTTTGAATAATATGGATAAGTGGAAAAGAATTTGGAAAAACGAAAAAGAAAGTGCATTACCAGATGATTTTTTCAAAATGGAGCAAAAAACAAACTATCTAGAAAATCAGAATGAAGAAGAAATTCCTGATTATGTAGAATCTTTAACAGTAGGAGCTGTACAAAGAAATTGGCGAACGCCAACAGAATTTCCGTGCTGTCCTCAAAGTATTGGTGATAATCCATTAGAAAATTATCTGAAAAATTTACAAATTGGAAAAATATTTTCTAAAAATCAATATGGACAATCTAAAATAATTCAATTTGGATTGTCTAAGGATAAAAATACGATAGCAGTACAAACCTACACAGAGGGGGGAGTAAAGAGTCTATTTGTTGCTAAAGTAACTTTTGAAAACAATTTGTTTGTTCATACAAACGATGGAAGTTATTTTTCAGATGAAGGAGCTGATAAATATTATACTCTAGCTTTGGGAGAGGAATGGATCGGCGGCGATGTGTTTGATGATTATTGCTAGTTGGTTATTTATCGGACTGGGATTTTATTTAGCAAAAAGCTTGATTTTCTTAGCGTTCACATTAAAAGTCCGATAATTCTCCCAAAATTTCCATTCTCAAAACCTCAAAAATTGGACTAAATAAGCGCTTGTTTAAAAACAAAAAATCCGCATAAATAGCGGAAAACTTAAAAATGGTGCCGCTAGTAAGAATCGGACTTACGACCCCGTCATTACCAATGACGTGCTCTACCACTGAGCTATAGCGGCATAATAATAAGAAACTGCCCTTTTCAGAGCTCGTCATTACCAATGACGTACCTTCGGCATCTAAGCTCAATACGGTCGTTATCACTTCCTTTTTCGCTAAGATGTTCCGAAGAACTTACAGACAAAAATGATACGCCGTATCATTTTTGCTTAGCGTTACCACTGAGCTATAGCGGCTTTAATGACAGAACAAAACATACAGATATTAATAATAAAAATCAAGTATAATTTTTCAAAATGTTGATTTTTTTCGAAAATACCGGAAATGCTTATGTTTGGGCGGAAAATTTCCGTTGGGCTTGCAAAAAAAATAAAATTGCCGTCGCTTTTTTTATATGATTTTTCTTGTTTGTTTATCTCTGTGCTTTTCTGCTTGATTAATCGGTGTTGCGGCTGTTATAATCCTGACAAAAATATGACTTTTAAGGAATTATGATGGCAGAAAAAAAGAAAACCCGTGCAGAAGAACGTTTTGAACGCGAGGCGAAAATGTTGCAAAAAAATCTTGAAAAGCGCAAGAAACAGCAAGCAGAATTAAATAAGCAAAAACAGGAAAGGGAGCAGCGGCAAAATGGACAGGCTTAAAATTCGCGGCGGCAAAAAGCTGGAAGGCAAAATTTATATCAGCGGCGCAAAAAATGCCGCATTGCCGTTAATATGTGCATCATTGCTGACAGATGAAACCGTCACTTTAACAAATATGCCGGTGCTTTCCGATATTCGTTCGATGAATGCCTTGCTGGAGCAACTCGGGACATCTATAGAAAGCCGTGACGAAATTATAGATGGCAATGCCTGCAAAAATTATACATATCATACCAAAGAATTTTCCAGTCTGGTCGCCCCTTATGATTATGTGCGCAAAATGCGAGCATCATACTATGTTTTGGGGCCGTTGTTGGCGCGACAGGGATATGTTGAACTTTCTCTCCCCGGGGGCTGTGCTATCGGGGCGCGGCCGATGGATATCCATTTGTCAGCGTTGGAGCAAATGGGTGCTGTTATTGAGATAAAAAACGGTTATGTTATTGCAAAAGTTGATGGAAGGCTTAAAGGGGCGCATTTGGTGTTTAACATCGCTTCCGTCGGTGCAACCTGCAATGTATTGATGGCTGCAACTTTAGCTGAGGGAACGACCGTGATTGAAAATGCCGCACGGGAGCCGGAAATCGGAGATTTGGCAGAAATGCTCAATTCAATGGGGGCAAAAATAAGCGGTATCGGTACCTCCGTACTGACAATTGAGGGCGTTGCCAAGTTGCACGGAACCCGTCATAAAATTATTGCCGACAGAATTGAAGCCGGTTCTTATGCCGTGGCGGCAGCAATTACCCGAGGCTGTATCGAGTTGGTGAATGCCAGCGCTTCTACTTTGCAAACACCGATAAAAATTTTGCGTAAAGCCGGCGTTTCGGTGGAAGAACGCGAACATTCTCTGGTTGTTGACGCTGAAGGGTGCACGTTGACGGGGCAGGATATTATGACTGATTATTATCCCGGTTTTCCGACGGATTTACAGGCGCAGTTTTTAACATTGATGTTGACAGCCCAAGGGGCTTCAATGGTAACGGAAATGATTTTTGAAAACCGTTTTATGCACGTGCCGGAATTAATGCGCATGGGAGCTAACATCAATGTTCACGGCCATGCTTCGGCAATTGTCCGCGGGGTGGATAAGCTGTATGGCGCGCCGGTGATGGCAACTGACCTGCGGGCGTCGTTTGCCCTTGTGTTGGCGGGACTGATTGCCGAAGGTGAAACAATTGTCAACCGTATATACCATTTGGATCGCGGATATGAAAAATTGGAGCACAAATTGCGCAGTGTCGGCGCGGATATAGAAAGAGTAAGCGATAAAGAGGACGAATAAATGCAACCGGAAATTACAACTTTGAAAAATGGCCTGCGGGTGGCCAGCTTTTATTATCCGCAATTTGAAACTGTTTCTCTGGGAATATGGGTTAATACCGGTTCGGCTTATGAGCCGGCGGAGTTAAACGGTATTTCGCATTTTGTCGAGCATATGGTCTTTAAAGGGACAAAAAGCCGTTCGACGATTGAAATTTCGGAAGAAATCGAAAATGTCGGCGGTCAGAACAATGCCTATACGTCACGAGAGTTTACGTCTTTTTATGCCAAGATGTTAAAAAATGATGCGGAGTTGGCAATGGACGTTTTGGCAGAAATGATGACTTGCCCGACTTTTCCGGATGAGGAACTGGTAAAAGAGCGGGAAGTTGTCGTTCAGGAAATTAAGCAGACGGCGGATGATCCGAGCGACATTATTTTTGATTATATGCAGGCACAGGCCTTTGCCGGTCAGGCCATGGGGCGGGCAATCCTCGGTACGCCGGAACTGGTAAGAAGTTTCGGAGCCAAAGAATTGCGCGGCTATATGCACAGCAACTATGCCGCGAATAATATGGTGGTTTGTGCCGTCGGCAATATTAAGCATGCCGATTTTGTCAGAATGGTTGAAAGCCGGATGTCTTCTATTCCGGTACATACGAATTTTACGGCGGACAAGCAATGGTATTGCGGCGGCTATTTTGCGGAGAAGCGCGATAATGAGCAGGCTCAGGTTATTTTGGGCTTTGACGGTTTTAAGTATACCGATGAGCATTATTATTCGTCCATGTTAATGACGGCTATTCTCGGTGGCGGCATGTCTTCACGCTTGTTTAAGGAAATCAGGGAAAAACGCGGGCTGGTTTATTCGGTTTATTGTTTTCCGAACTATTATACCGGCAGTGGTTTTACAGGGATTTCGGCGGCAACAGACAATGAACAAATTAACCGGATGATGCCGGTGATGATTGATGAAATCAAAAAAATAACGGACAGCCTTGTTAGCGATGAGGAGCTGGCACGAGCTAAAGCTCAGTTAAAAGCCGGCATGTTGATGTCGCTGGAAAATTCTTCGGCGGTGGCTGAAAAATTGGCGCGCCAGCTGCTTTTGTTTAACCGTTATATGCCCGTTGACGAAATGGTCGGTTATATTGATGCCGTTACAGCCGATGATGTTTTGAAAACGGCTCAGAAAGTTTTTGCCGGCAAACCGACTTATACTCTGGTAGGCAATATTGACGGGCATATCGGTTATGACGAGGTTTGTGAAAAACTGAAATAAACAAAGGAGGCGGTCATGTCGCGTGCGGAAGATATCTTTCAAAAGCTGATTTATTTCGGTGAAGAGGCGATTGACGAATTTATTATGAATATGCAAACCGAGGAGTTGTTTTTGGACTTCAAACGTGCAGATTCTTTGGGTAAAAACGGTAATTCTCTACATAAAGACGATCGCCGAAATCTTGCCAAGTGTATTTCAGGCTTCGGCAATTCGGAAGGCGGTGTTGTTGTTTGGGGGGTCGAGTGTTCGCGCAATATTGAAATTGGCGATGTGGCAAAAGCTAAAGTGAAAGTTCAGAATGTCCATCGTTTTCTCAGTTGGTTGGAAAATGCCATTTCCGGCTGCACAATACCAAGTCACAGCAAGGTACGCAACCATATTGTCAGCGTGGATGAAAACGGTGACGGTTTTGTGGCAACCTACATTCCAAAAAGCGAAATGGCACCATTAATGACAACTGTTGGCAATGTCTTTTATATCCGTTCGGGGTCAAACAACGTGCCGGCCCCTTATTCAGTTTTGGCTGGGATGTTCGGGCGTCGCCCGCAAGCTGAAATTGATTTGGTTATAACCGATAAAAAGCTTGAAGTTTTAGACAACAGTGAAGCTGATATCTTATACCCGTCCAGCATTGACTGCCCGCCGGAAAAATATATGAAAGTCAGTTTCGTTATTCGCGGACATAACCAAAGCAATGTGATTGCCCGTGAGTTGTATTTGTCCTGCACAACGGATTCTGATGGCGGAGAATATAATAAAGTACGTTTTTTAAACTACAATCAGATGGATACGATTGCCGGAGTAGAGGGGCAACTGAATATTATTACACGTCCCGAACTGCGTGTGCCGCCGCGGAGTACGGTTAGGTTTGCCAATGTAGAAATTATTCTCAGCCCATATGTTGAAGACGATTTTCTGATTGACGGCGTTATCGGGGCCGACGGAACCGCACCGCGCAATTTCAGAATTTATATTCCCAAAAACAAGTTGCGTTCTTTCGTTGCCCGTGCCATGCGGGAAGATGCCGATACGACATTATTGCTGAATGAGTTTTTCGGCGAATTTGTGACCGGAGACTTATAATATGCAAAGGGTGGAGATTTTTACGGATGGCGCTTGTTCCGGCAACCCAGGAGCCGGCGGTTGGGGTGTTATTTTGCGCTGCCGCGATGTGGAAAAAGAGCTTTCGGGCGCTGAACAAGAAACAACTAACAATCGTATGGAGATGACTGCGGTTATCCAAGCCCTGAAAGCGCTGAAACGTGCCTGCAATATTACGATTTATACCGACAGCAAATATGTGATGGATGGGGTTAATCAGTGGCTGCCGAACTGGAAACGCAACAACTGGAAAACTTCCAATAAAAAATCCGATGTTAAAAACATTGACTTATGGCAGGAACTTGACGCACTTTTGCCGCAGCACGAAATTCGCTGGGTTTGGGTTAAAGGGCATAACGGGCACCCTGAAAACGAACGTGTTGACGAATTGGCAAGAAATGCGATTAAGTCTTTGCCGGTCAAAGCGTAAAGTTGCGTATCAGGTTGTTAAACTCATTATCGTTTAAAATTTCAGGCAAGACAATTCCGTCGGGAACCAGCGGGCTGAACAGAATATAAAAAGGCAGGCCGCTGCGCTGGTATTTTTCCATAAATTTCAGTACTTCCCGATTATAGTTTGTCCAATCTATTTTGATGAATTTAACATTTGGTGCGGTAATTTTTTCGTTGACCGAAGGTAGATTGAAAACGGCAGTATCGTTGTATTTGCAGGTCAGGCACCAATCGGCGCCGACGGACACGATGACGGTTTGTCCGTTTTGGACGGCGTCTTCTATTTCTTTTATGTTTATAGATTGTACCGTTGTGTTTTTTGTTTCATCACGGTGTTTATTATAGGCAAAATGTCCGTCTGTCAGTGCAATGATATAAAATATGGCAGTGATTGAAATTAAAATCGTGCTAAAAAAGTTTTTGGCCTTTTGCCTCTGTATCGGTGACAAGTCGGTATATTCGGTGTCACGATTAATACTGTTAAAGCACAGCGCAATGGCGGAAAGCAGAACGTAGATGCCCAATCTGACAATAAACATTGTTTCGGTTTGTGCCAGTAAAATCGAGAACAGCCATATCAGGGTTAGAAGCAACATAATAAACATCAAAGTATTTAATTTGCGCATCCATGGCCCCGGGGTTGGAACCAGAACAATCAACGGTGGAAACAGATAAAGAAGCAGATAAGGAAGAGCCAATCCCAAACCTACGGCACCCAAAATGAAGTAGATGTCTGCAATGTTTCCGGCAAGGGCAAACCCGATGGCCGTTCCGAGATAAGGCGCCGTGCAGGGCGTTGACATCAAGACCACCAACATGCCGGTCAGCAGATAGGTCAGACTGTCGGGAGATTTTGTATTAAGAATATTTTGCAGTTTGTTCGGCAGCTGGAGCGATACGATATCTGTGACTGACAGGAGAAACAGCAAAATGGCAAAAATCATTGTAATGACAAAATAAGGATTTTGAAACTGCATGCCCCAGCCGATACTGTGTCCGAGATATTTCAGGAGGGCAAGAAAAGATGCCAGTGCGCCCAAACTGACGGCAATTCCGAGAAGTGTATAATAAAAGTTGCGTCGGACGTTAGTGTTTTGTCTGGCGCCGAACTTTGTAAGAGACAGAAGTTTGACGGACAGTACGGGAAAGACGCAGGGCATTAAATTGAGGAGCAATCCGCCAAAGAATGCGGCAATAATCAGTTTCCATGAGAGGCTCTGGCGGACGGGATCAGTATTGGTTTCTTCCGTTGCCGCGTGATAACTGCGCAGCATATACTGTTTGTTCAATACGGCATTAATTTCATATATGTATGATGACAGTTCTTCTTTGCTGTCCACAGGTAAAAAACGGACAGTTATTTTTTTGTCATCAATATTGATACGCGGTGCTTCAAAAACAATATTGTCCGGACTGCTTATAAAAATTTGAAAAGCAGACACTTTTTGGGCAGCTGACAGCTCTATTTCAAGAAATTTTCCTATTTTTGGCAGTTGTTTTACTTTTACGGTGTCGATTTTTAATTTATCGCTTTGTTCCGGCGGAACATTAAGGCTGCTTTGATAAACAAAAGTCGCAACGGCACTGTTTCTGGTATATGCGGATGCCAGTGTCAGCTCCGGTGTAAACGTCATGGGAGCGCATTGTAAAGAATCGTTACAGACATCGACAGTAATATCTGCTCGCAAAACAAGCGGTTTTTCCGTATCCGAAACTTCAAAATTGACCGGAATGGCGACTTCATGTGAATATATTGTCCAGTCGGTTCGGCCTTCCGTTAAAAAACGCAGCGGCATAGGAAGCGTGCTGTTCCAATTTTTCAAATTTTCCGAGCGTTCAAAACTGATTTCCGGCTTGTGAAAATGCCCGTCATTGGCAATTATTATCTTGTCTTTGGGAATGGTTATGTGAATCAGGCCTTTTATTTCGGCAGCGTCTTTAACGCCTGTTTGTTCTGTGAGGAGGCGCATTTTGATTTTGTCTTTTTTATCCCAGTCGCCAATCCCTTTTTGTCCGGTAAGCGGGTTGGGGTAGATGACGTCGTAAAACGGGATTTTTTTTAACTCTATCCTTGAGGCAATATCTATCAGGTCATCAAAATCGCCTTTTTTGTTGGCTGCTTTTTTTAAGTCGCGTATTGTTTTGGCCTGAGCTGATTTTAAATCACGCGGATTATTGCTGTATGGTACGACGGATTTAATGTCGGTTACAATAACAACTCCGTCTTCTGTGTCAATATAATCAGGTTTGTTTTGTAAATCGACATATTGGTCGTCATCCACGATTAAGGGCGGTTCCTCGGGCGTCAGCAGTTTTTCTTTGTACGTTTCATATACTTCCTTAAAATAACGGTATACGCTCAGCCCTTCGCGGATGGACAATTGCAAGTCATAAATTTGTTGTTCGTTAAGTTCGGGAAAAAACGCCTTTATATCATCATGCATATTGTCGGTTATTTTTTCTTTGGGATATTTTTTATCAAAGAATTTTGCAGTTTCGATGAATTGCCTGAGCGTGGCTTCAACGTTTACATTTTCAGCCTCAGAATAAGGACGGGTACGGATTTTCGTTTCTTTTTGCGCGAAGGCGACGGACGGTAAAAGAGACAGGCAAAACAGAAATGTGACTAAAAATTTTTTCATTGCAATTTTCAATAAAGGTTTAAAAACGTCATTTTATATGTTATTATATAGTTTAGTGTTTAACAAATGGTATAGCGGGGGAGAAATGAACAAAGATTATCTTGTCGGAAAATGCCTCGTTGCCATGCCTAATCTTTCGGATGAGCGTTTTGAACACAGCGTGGTTTATCTCTGTGCTCATAATCAGGAAGGGGCTATGGGGTTTGTGGTGAACAAACAGATTAAGGAATTTCATTTTTCTGATTTGGTCAGCCAGTTTAACATCGGGCATATGGCACCGGTTGAGCCGATTGTGTTGCATAAAGGCGGCCCTTTGGAGCAAATTAGGGGATTTGTCCTGCATAGCAATGACTATCATCGGGACGGTACGATTGCCGTGGATGAAAAAATTTCGGTTTCGTCGTCTCTGGCCGTTCTTAATGATATAGCTTTCGGGGCTGGGCCGTTTTATAATCTGATAGCTTTAGGCTATAGCAGTTGGAGCCCTAAACAGTTAGAAAGCGAAATTATCGCTAACAGTTGGTTGGTTGCCGATGCTACCCCTGAATTGTTATTTAAAACACCGGATGATGAAAAATGGCAGCGGGCGATTGATGAGTTTGGCTTTAATGTTCATGATATTTGCCTGCGTACCGGACGCGCATAAATAAAAGCTTCTTATACAATGTTCTTATACAAATAAAAAAGGCAGCTGAAAAGCTGCCTTTTATCGGAATTATTTTTCATCCGGATCACGGAGAACATAGCCGCGTCCCCATACGGTTTCAATATAATTTTTGCCGCCGGAAGCTTTTTCAAGTTTTTTGCGAAGTTTGCAGATAAAGACATCAATAATCTTGAGTTCCGGTTCATCAATTCCGCCATACAGATGGTTTAAGAATTGGTCTTTGTTCAATGTGGAACCTTTACGCAGCGACAACAGCTCCATAATGCCGTATTCTTTGCCGGTAAGGTGCAGTGTTTCGCCGTTAACGCTGACGGTTTGGGTGTCAAGGTTTACTTCAACATCACCGGTACGGATAACGGAATTGGCATGTCCTTTTGAACGGCGGACAACAGCCTGAATGCGGGCTAAAAGCTCGGCACGGTCAAATGGTTTGGTCAGATAGTCGTCGGCACCGAATCCCAAGCCTTTAACTTTTTTGTCCGGTTCCGTTAGTCCCGAAAGGATAAGGACCGGCGTTTCGATTTTTGCGGAGCGCAAGCGCTTTAAGACTTCATAACCGTTGATGTCCGGCAGCATTAAGTCAAGAATGATAATGTCATAATCGTATAATTTACCGATTTCCAGTCCGTCTTCGCCCAAATCTGTAGTGTCGATAATCATTCCTTCTTTTTTGAGCATGGTTTCAATGCTCTGTGATACAGCATAATCGTCTTCTACCAATAAAACACGCATTTGCACTTCTCCCAAGAAAATATCTTTGACTGCCGTTATCATACATGATGATTTTAATAAATGTTAACTTTTTTTGGAGGATGTTAACATTTATTAACAACTTTTTTTGTTGCGTGACTATATTATGGGTATCAATAACAAAAAGGAGAGAAAAAATGGCTTTTGAAATGATTGGGTTGCCTTATGAAAAAACTGCACTTGAACCGTATATTTCAGCTGAGACGATGGAATATCATTACGGAAAGCATTATAAAACTTATGTCGATAATTTGAACAAACTGATTGCCGGAACCGATTATGACAGTATGACGTTGGATGAGGTGGTTCGCTCGACGGCGGGCAAACCGGATTTGGCACCGATTTTTAATAATGGGGCACAGGCTTGGAACCATGCTTTTTTCTGGCAGTCAATGAAACCTAACGGCGGCGGTGAACCAAATGGCGAGTTGAAGCTGCGTCTTGAACGCGATTTTGGTTCTGTAGGCAAGTTTAAGGAAGAGTTTAAAGCCGCGGCAATCAGCCAATTCGGCAGCGGCTGGGCATGGTTGGTGGAAAAGGATGATCGTTTGTCGGTTGTCAAAACGTCTAATGCAGATACGCCGATAGCTCACGGATTAAAGCCCTTGCTGACAGTTGACGTTTGGGAGCATGCTTATTATCTGGACTATCAGAATCGTCGCGCCGATTTTGTATCTGCTTTTTTGGAGCATTTGGTTAACTGGTAATTGACAAAAGCTTGCGCTTGGTTGTAAAATTGTATGCAGAATGATAGAGGAGATACCGATGGGAGCGTTTAAAATTTGGAGCAATGGCCATGATTATGCCGTTGACGGTAAAACAGACACCGGTTTGATAAAATCTGCCGAAAATTTTGCAACCAAGCGCAATGAATTTGCCGTTCATCGGTATGAAACGGCAGAAAACCGCGACATGTTGCTGAAGGCTTTTTTGAATAATCAGCAGAATTGTTAGGAGCCGGCATGAGCGAATATACGACTGAAAAAAAATTTGTGGTAGCAGAAGGTGATGCCGGCGAGCTGTATATTTTCATTACCGCCAAAAATGACAAACCGGCAACGCCGCAGATTATTTATGACGGCAGAGATCATGCCGTTTTTTTGCGAAATGGCGAACAAAAAATAATTTTGGATTATATACATCCGGAAGTACGCGGAAAACTCAGCTCCTCGAAAGAGGTCGTTATTGTGGAAACTTTGCTGGATAACATTAAGGACAGCTATTTTGCCAATCTTAAAATGGTGGATGAAATTCCGGTTGATTGGCAGATGATCGGCCTGACAACCTGGGATAAGGCAACGGCGGGAAAATAACCGAAAGTTTGTATCCTATAAAAATAAAATTCCACAGAAATTTCTAAATATGTCATATTTAACGGTATTGCCATAAAGGAAAACGAAGATGAGTGTCAAAGATAGCGGTTTTATAATTTTAAACAACAGGCGGGCGGAATGTAAAATTTCGCTTTGGGGGGCGAATATTGTATCTTATCGCCCGAAAACGCAAGAGCATGATGTTTTTTGGCTCGGTGATTTGAATAAATTTGACAATGTTCAGGCTATTCGGGGCGGAATACCGGTCTGTTGGCCTAGATTTGCCGAAGAAAAATTAAATGACCATCTTCCCCGTCATGGTTTTGCAAGGCTTTCTGATTGGTGCTTACACAATGTTCAAGTTGACGAAGATAAAATGGAAGCGAAGTTGTCGCTGCTTCCGGATGCAAAATTTAATGTTAATGTGACAGCCGATCTTTTCGTTAAAATAACAGATAAGTTGGAATGTACTTTGGAAACCGTTAATAACGGCAATGATGATTTTCGGTTCAGCGAGGCTCTTCATGCGTATTTTAACGTCGGTTCAAGAGACGAAACGGAGATAAAAGGGTTGACCGGACATCAGTACAGAAATGCTTTGGACGGTAAAATTTATACTTTGGAAAATGATTTGATAATTCGAAAAGAATTTGACGCCGCATTTATGAACCATACACAAAATGTTGAAATTGTTGATACGGTGTTTAATCGCATAATATCTGTGGAAAAAAGCGGTTCAAATACGACGGTTGTCTGGAACCCGGACAAGGATTTGGCAGAAATGAGTTTAGGGCAGTATAAGAATTTTGTCTGCGTGGAACCGGCAAATCAAGGAGCATTGTTTGTTACCCTTCCGCCGAAAGAAAAACACCGACTTTCCATGGCGGTGTCGGTGAGAGATTTGAAATAATTTGTTGCCGTTGTTATTCAGCGAAAATTAAATATAAGTTGCGCAAAAAAACGGCAGATTTTGTATCTGCCGTTTAGCTTTTGGATACTAGCTTTACAAGCCGTCTATCGAATATTTTGCTTATGCGTATGAAAAGTTTTGGTCAAAATTTTCCATTCATTACCATCTTTTACTAGCAAAAACATATCGGTGTATCTGGCGCCATGCCAATTATTTGATTCTACTTTGGCGTAGGCAATGTTGCCCGCAATATCGACAGATGTAATATCTGCTTCAAGTTCTATAGCAGCGGGATTGCTGTCAAGGTATTCAAATAAAGCTTTTATGGAGCCGCCTTCAACGTTTCCGTCAGCAGCGCTGTACATAATCGCGTCTTTATAGACAGAAGGTTGTAAAATTTTGCTGTTACCTTTTTTGCCGGCTTCCAAATAATTATTCAGTGCTTTTTTTACAGCTTCATAGTCTTTAACAGATATTTCGTTCATCATTTTGTTTCCTTCTTCTGATTTGGTATCTATTTCGCCTTTCGCTACATTTGCATAATTAATGGTGAAAAGGGCTAAAAACAAAAATAAAAATTTTTTCATTGTTGCAATTCCTTACCATAAATTTTTATTGCATATGAAATATATGTATATATGATATAAAAAAGCAATACTTACATTTTTGTTTAATACTTACTAAAAAGAGAGTGTAAAATGGAGAGATGTATTCAGCCTGATACTCGCATAGAAAATACCGGATTTGGCTATACGATGTCAATTATCGGCGGCAAATATAAAATGATAATCCTTTATTGGTTGGGAGAGTTTGACGTCTTACGGCACAATGCTTTACACAGATTAATCGGTAAAATATCTTTTAAGATGTTAAGTTCAACTTTAAAAGAGTTGGAAGCAGATGGTTTGATTATCCGTACCGTTTATCCGCAACTTCCGCCTAAAGTGGAATACAGCTTGTCTGCAAAAGGCAAGTCGCTTATTCCGATATTATTTGATTTGTGTGAATGGGGAGATAAAAATCGCCTCGCTAAGAGTTAACCGCTTATGTGCGAAATAGTCATTGACATTTTGTCTAATTTTCCCTATCTTACTATTGAAATAATATCATTATGTAACTAAAATTTTTATATTTATGAAAAACAATCTTATTTTTATGATGCTCGCTGCTGTTTCTTTGAGTTTTACAAGTTGTGATATGTCTGATAATTCCGCAGATGTAAAAATTATTGCTTCCGGATACTTTAAAAAAGATGGCGAGTTTTGTTTTGTAGAAATAGATTCTGTTAAATACGCTCGGTACTTTGTCTACCCCAACAAATCGGGACGAGATGGCAAACAGAAAATGGTACCGGTTGATGGGAGATCTGTTACAGTTTTTCTCTTAAGCGATTCCCCGGCTGTGGAGCTTGTTGCCGGCGAACAAAGTGAGGAGTGCCTTGAAGAGTCCTTCTCAACCAAAAGCTGTTCCCCGGCTGTGGAGTTTGTTGCCAGTGAACAAAGTAAGGAGAGCCTTGAAGAGTCTTCCTCAACCAAAAGCTATCTGATCGTCTTCGTTGTGTTTATCATAATCATCATTATCTTGGATGTATTAATATGATCAAGCAGTGATTATACCGATAGAAATCAGGCATTTAACCTGTTTTACATTAAAACCTCCGCTCTATTTTGCGGAGGCTTTAATGTGTTGTTTGGGCTCAACTCACGATTTACGAGAAAATTTGCTTGTTTATTTTATGTTTTATACTTTAATTAGACAAAATATTATTAACTTAAAATCTACTGAAAAGGCAGTAGTTATATTTATGTATGAATATAGAAGAAAAATTAAACAAATTTAAAAAGGATCATGTTACATCCTTCTTGCTGAGAACCTTGGCAAATAAAGAAAAACGGTAAGTTTTTATACCTGCCGTTTGCATTGGTGAACAGAACGAGCTTGATAGAGAACAAAAATCACTCCTCAATTACGATCTATTCCTTGCTCATCGTGGAGAAATCTCGGCTCGCAAAGACCTTACGCACCAACTCTGGTTGATGATGAAAGCGGGGTAATGTAATTATTTATTGTTAGCTATATTGAAGATTGTGTTTATATCAAAAGCTTCTAATTTTGATGTACTCAAATAGTACACAAGTTCACAAATTAAAGTCAATGAATATTCTTTAAGACTATCTTCATATTTGTATTCAGATTCAAAAGAAGCTCTAGGTGTAGTCTCAAAGTATAACTGTAATCAAAGGAGCTGAAAATGTATGAAAAAGAAATAAAAATAGAAGAAAATGAATTGCTGGAGGTGCTTAAGAATATGACTTCCAAAGATTTGGAAAAGCTCGTTAAAAAATTGGAAGAGATTGATAACAAAAAAGCGGAGTTGTAGCCCCGCCACCAATCCGCAATACATCAACTTAACATCTTAAAAAACTATTCTATATTTGCACCCCAAAAGTTTCATTATAAAAATAGCCATATACGATTTTATTTAAAATTTTTATTGTGCTTACAATAAATATGCTTATGTAGCTGTTTAATAATAGCACAGTTTCCAACAGTGTCATTACCTGAACATCTAAGGCGCAAATTCTGTAAATGTTGTTTTAAACTTTCCAAAGATTGGATTTGTTTATCAATTTCCGTAATGTGTCCGTCAATCATGTCACCAATCCATTCACAGCTCTGTTGAGTATTTTGACCGCACATAAGAAGTTTCTTGATTTCATTTAAGCTTAAGTTATGAATGCGGCAATGCATAATAAAATTAAGCCGTTCTAAATCCTCTTCATCATACAAACGATAGTTAGCTGGCGTTCTAAGTCCTTTTTTTAATAATCCTTTTTGTTCGTAATAACGAATTGTAACAACCTTACAGCCTGATTTCTTAGAAATTTCCCCAATTTTCATTAACATAATATTCTCCTGATTTTTTACTTGACTCTATAGTAACTATAGAGATTACGATAAGTCAAGAACAACCTTTTTAGGAGATAGATTATGCGTATAAATTATGTGTTGCTGGCTTTATTGGGGGGGATTGTGTTCCCAAACCTTGCCTTGGCATTAAATTATAATCAAGCCCTTGAACAGGGATTAAAAAACAGTCCGTTTGCTGCAGAAGTAAGAAAAATCAGGTTAGAAAACTACGGAGCACAAATTGATGAAACCAAACTTTCTAATCCGGAAATTGAATATGAATACAATATTGACGGCAAAGAACATGAAGTAACCCTTTCTCAGCCATTTCGCCTATCGGATATAACTTTGAAGCAGCTTTCATATCGTAGTATTCTTAAAGAGCTGAACTGTACTGAGGCAAAACTCGATTTGTTGCGCATATATCATCAGGTCTCACGCTCATATTATGATTTGTATGTATTGCAAGAGCAAAAAAAATATAAACAAGAACATTTGAAATTTTTAAATAAAGTCAGTCAAACTGTCCACCGATCAATCAACCATAACAATCTGAGTACCGCAGAAATATATGCCTTTGATGCAGATATTCTTTCCACACAAACAGAGTTGGATGTATTAAAAGAAGATTTAAATAACGGACAGATTGCGTTTGCACGGTTCTTGAATATATCTGATAAGAAGATGACCTTAAAACAACCACCGCAGATAACAGTTCCGGTTTCATTAAAAAAGATTCTGCAAAAAACAGACGAATACCCCTCACAACATCGAATGTTGGAACTTCAGCGCAAACAAGCAGGGGAAAAACTCGAGATTCTAGCACAAGATCGTTATGCTCCGATAATCAGTCCAAAAGTCGTATATGGCTATAACCGACAAGAAAGAAAAGACGATTTGAAAGTTGGTCTTTCATTATCCATTCCGTTATGGAATCGGCAAGATGGGGCTTATTCAGCATTAAAGGCAAAGAAGAAATCGGCAACAATACAACTTGAGAGTCAGGATAAAGTTTCTTTTAATAAGATAATATCCAATGCATATAAAAAATTATCAGTGCAGGCTGCCGCCGTTAACAAATATGCCAAAGTAATTCTTCCCGATTATCGCAAAAGTGTCAATAAAATGGAAACAAGCTTTGCCAATGGCCGGTTTACAGTTTTTGATGTTTGGCAGATTCGTGAAAAATACCTTAATGCACAGGAGCAATATCTGAATGCCTTAAAAAATGCACTTGAGGCAAAAATAGAACTGGAAATACTTATCGGAACAAGATTGGAGGATATTCAATGAAAAATATAGCTTTAAAAACTTTGGCGGCATTGTCTTTAATAATGCCAGCTTTAGCCCATGAAGGACATGACCACGGAAATTCCGCTTTTGAATCTCATCAAACTGCTGTTAAAGAATTTGAACTAACAGAAGCGCAAATCCATAATTTGCAGCTCCAAACAGCTGTTGTTCATCCGTTTGAGTTTTATAAAACCATCAAAATCCCGATGATTGTCGATACCATGCATAATAAACATTCTTTAGCTCACGGGTTTGTTTATGAGGGTAGCAAAATAATGAAAATTAAAAAGGGACAAACTGTAACCTTCAAGCTAGACATTATGCCTCAAAAAGAATTTCAAGGAAAAATCGTCAGTATTGAGGATATGATAGACCCACAAAGTCGGCTTTATAGTGTTTATGCTGTAACAGATGATGATTTTCCGCAAAACAGCCAAGGCTTAAAAGGCGATATGACAATCAGAATAAAACCAATAGAAAAAAAGTTAGGCATACCAGCCGCAGCCTTGCAGGGTGAATTTGGCGATTATTTTGTTTTTGTAAAGCATGGTCCGCATTTTGAAAGACGAGAAGTCATAATTGGTCATAAAACTGGAGATATGGTTGAAGTTGTTGGTGTCAAAGAGGGTGAAACAGTGGTTACAACCGGTTCATATCAATTGCGCTATGCATCCGGTCGCCCAATAGAAGAACACGAACACACACCAGAGGAAAAAGAACACGCTCACGCCCTCAATGACAAACATCTTGCAGAATAAGAAAGAGGTTTTCCCATGTTTAATAAAATCATTGAATTTTCTCTAAAATATCGTGTACTGATTATCATTTCATATCTTTTTTTGTTGGTTTACGGTATCCAAACTATTTCCAAAATGGATGTTGATGTTTTTCCGGATTTGAACAAACCTTCCGTTACATTATTGGTAGAAATTGACGGCTTAGCACCCGAAGAAATGGAAAGTTTAGTATTGATTCCGATGGAAAATGCAATCAACGGTGCAACAGGTGTTACCCGTTTGTACTCTTCAGCAGAAGTCGGCTATGGTTTAGTTAAAGCCGAATTTGATTGGAATACAGATGTTTACAAGGCACGACAAATTATCAACGAGCGCATCAGCCAAATTCAAAAAGATTTGCCAGAAAACACAAAAATTGCGATGACACCGATTTCTTCTATTATGGGAGAGGTTATGTTGATTGATCTGACCTCACCAAAAAATAAAATAAGCCCAATAGATTTGCGCAATATTGCCGAACAGCAAATTCGCAAACGGTTACTGGCTGTTTCCGGTGTTTCTTCCGTAAATGTTGTCGGCGGCGATGTCAAACAGTATCAGATTATTTTGGATACAATTCAAATGCCTTTATTGGGTATCACGTTTGAAGATGTGGTTAATGCAATAGAGGCTTCCGGCATTAACGGAACCGGTGGTTTTTTACTCTCCACATACGGCGAAGAGCTGATACGAACTATCGGACGCCCACAGAATATTGAAGATTTGAAAAATACGGTTATAGCCAAAGAAGGACGTAAAGGATTGCCAGCTATAACGCTTGGACAGATTGCCGATATCAAAATCGCACCCGAACCAAATAAGCGTGGAGAAGCCGGAATTAACGGCGAAAAAGGCGTTTTAATCAGCATAGCAAAACAGCCAAATATTGATACAATTAAGCTAACAGCAGCATTGGATAAAGAGATTTCATTTCTAAGAAAAACACTTCCTCACGGCGTACATTTAGAAAAAGACCTGTTTAAGCAAAGCCGTTTTATTCAAAACGCTGTAGACAACATCAGCTCATCTTTGTTAGAAGGTGCTTTGTTGGTTGCAATGATTATCTTTGTCTTTTTGGTCAATTTCCGCGGAACACTGATTGTTTTGACCGTTATACCATGCACGCTGATTATGACGGCAATAGTTTTTAAAGTCTTTGGTTTTTCAATCAACACCATGACTCTTGGCGGTATAGCTATGGCTTTGGGGTCGTTGGTTGATGATGCGATTGTTGATATGCAAAATATTTACAAACGTTTAAAAGAAAACAAAGCTTCGGAAAATCCTCGTCCGATTCTTCAAGTGGTTTATGAAGCCTCCAAAGAAGTCCGCAACGCAATTATTTTTTCAACCGTACTAATTTCTCTAGTATTTCTGCCAATGTTTGCACTGCAAGGTATTGAAGGGCGAATCTTCTCACCGTTAGCTCTGTCATTTATCTTGTCGATGATTTGCTCAACAGTTGTTGCCTTGACGCTCACTCCGGTTATGTCATCATATTTGCTACCAGCAGTCAAAGCTCTGGGAAGCAAGGGAGATACTTGGCTGGTCAGAGGGATTAAATCTGCACATCAGCGACTCTTGCGCCTATGTTTCAGATTCTCTAAAACCACATTTACTGTTTTCACTGTTTTGGTTGTGCTGGGTTGTGGAATGTTCTTTTCATTCGGCAAAGAGTTTTTACCACCGTTTAATGAGGGAAGTTTCACGGTTATTATTGCCTCTCCTCCGGGAACAAATCTTGCAGAATCTTCTCGCATAGGACAAATAGCAGAAAAAGCTCTTTTAAGTATTCCCGAGGTTGCAACCACCGGTCGTAAACAAGGGCGTGCAGAGCTTGATGAACATGCTCTGGGAGTTAATATTCATGAAATTGAAGTGAAATTAAAAGAAGATATTACTCGTAGCCGTGAGGAAATTGAAAAGGATATTCATAAAAAGCTTGATATGCCCGGAACGATTGTCAGCGTCGGCCAGCCGATTTCCCACCGGATAGACTTTATTATCTCCGGCGTTCAGGCTGGTTTGGTGGTCAAAATTTTTGGTCCAAATAATGATGTCTTGTCAGAAACAGCAACTCAAATAGAACAGATTATGCAAAAAAATCCGCTGTTAACGGGTGTTCGCCGCGATACACAAGTGCAAATTCCACAGGTTAGCATCCATTTTGATCGTGAAAAGGCAGCGCGATACGGCGTCCAAATGCAACCAGCAGTTCAAGTCGTAGAAACGGCTTTATCCGGTATGACAATTGCGCAAATGCTTGAAAACGAAAGAATGTATGACATTGTTCTGCGTTTTGATGAAAGCGATTATCCGAGTGATGACACAATCAGGCAAATTCCGATAACAACAGTCAACGGTGATATGGTCGCATTGGGAACAATAGCTGATGTGATACATATTAAGGGGCAAAATGATATTTCCCGCGAAAACACAACCCGCCGGCTCATCGTTCAGGCCAATTTTGCCAACCGTAATACAACACATATTGCAGAGGCTCTACAAAAGCAAATCAGCGAACAAGTCAAATTACCGCAAGGAACATTTGTGCAGATTGACGGCCAGTTTAAAACCCAAAAAGAAGCTTCCCGTAATATTCTGCTGCTTGGTATAATGTCTTTTGTGTTGGTTTACGGAGCCTTATATATCAACTTTAAAAGCTTAAATCTGGCAACTCAGTTGATGATAAGCATTCCGTTTGCCGTATTAGGTGGTGTCATCGGTGTTTATTTTACGTCAAAAGTTGTTTCCATTGCCACTATTATCGGTATGATAGCACTCGCGGGAATTGCCATCCGCAATGGAATATTGTTGATTGATTTGTATTTGCGACAACGTAAACAGCAAACAGAAAAATTATCAAAAGATGAAATCATCTCTTTAACACAAGAAAGGTTAGAACCTGTAATAATGACCGCCCTAACATCAATCATCGGTTTTGTGCCACTATTGCTGGAAGGAAGCGCCCCTGGTAAAGAAATTTTATATCCGGTAGCAGTTGTTATAGCTTTTGGTTTGCTGACAACCACAGTGTTAAGCCTGATACTAACCCCGATATTATATAATTGGAGGCAAAAATAACAAAATAAAGCTATAGATTTCACTAATAACGACTTAATGGAACTCCAATTTTCAGATAAAAAACAACGGGTTAGACCTGAAAATCTAACCCGAGTACTAATTGGTGATCCCAGCGAGACTCGAACTCGCGTTACCGCCGTGAGAGGGCGATGTCCTAGGCCACTAGACGATGGGACCATGCGATAAAACAAATCTCTTTTAATCTAAAAAAAATAATAAGGCAAGTATTTTTTATTTCGTAAAAGTAAAATCCATATATGTCAGGGCGAAAGGATGGATAGAAACAGTCGATTTTTTGTTTTTTAGGAGGGATATTGTTCCATATGTTTTTTAGTTAACTGTTTATTGTATGAGCGGAAAACGGTAAGAAATGCGGCTAAATGGATCTTGCAAAGCGCTTTTGCAATAAAATATTTGATTTTTAATCTAAATATGCTATGAAAATCGTGTTTGAAAATTATTTTTGTATTATTTAAAATATATCGCTTATGAAAGAAAAGAAAGTCGTAGCGTTCAATTTGCTTGATGCAATTGAAGCGTTGGCCCTGTCTCGTGAAGAGATTACGGATGTGGCAAAAGAGATGGTTGCAAGGTTTGCCCTTACGCCGTCAGATTGTTTCTCTCCGCAGGAAAGTTCTGCCGTTCTGACAGAAAAGAAAGAGAAAGCTGCTCCTCAGACGGCTGCTGTACAGCGCAAAGGTTTCAGTAAAAACGGTGTTCGTCTCGGGCGTCCGCCGAAAAACGGTTCGCGCGCTCAACTTGTATTGCCGGTTTCTACGGTTGTACAGGCGGGTGAAGACAAAGAACCTGTAGCGCAATCGGACACTGCTGAAATACAGCAGTTGCAGGCGCGCAAGGGATACAGCAAAAACGGCAAACGTTTGGGACGCCCGCCGCGTAAAAATGTCTCTGAGGTACAGAAGGTAGACGATACACTTGTATCCATTCAGCCGGAAAAAACGGTTAAATCTCATTTTTCTGCAATAGATGGAACGCTTCCTGCCGAGAAAGAGGATAAACCGATGTCTTTTGAGGAAGAGGTTGAAAAGCTGAAGTATGGCCGAGAGTATGCTTTGGACGCTCTTTATTTGTACAAAGGGCGGATGGTGCGTACCAATCGTGTTATGACTGATGCCAGACCTTTAGGGGTGTTTATTCCTCATCTTCGCCGGTGCGGATACAAAGAGTTTTTGCTCTATTATGTTGATGAAACGGCCGGTCTGACGCTGAATATGGCGATGTCTTACGCTCGCAACAAGCTTCCCAAGTATCAGGATCAACCTTGGAAAATTAAGGAGCCTTGGTATGATGGCGCTATAAAAGAGGTGTTGGAAGAAGCCAATGTACTGCTTAAGAAAATGGGCGGAGACAAGTTTGAAGGTAAGTATTTTAATCCCAAAGAAACTTACTATGGTTTTAATGCTGACGTTAACCGCAAGTTCCGTTACGTCTGCGACGTTATTTAGTTGAATGTAAAAAGAGGCGCTTATAATGAAGCGTCTCTTTTATTTTTGTTTACCGGAAAGAGTTTGCTGTTCTTAATATCGGCGTGCAAAACGGATAAAACCGAAGTTTTTAGGGCTTCATGCCGACAGACAATTCCTTTAATTCCGAGGCTGCAAGCCGCATTTACGTTTGCCGGTTTGTCGTCAATGAACATCATTTCTTCAAAGCGGCATCCCAGTTTTTGCCGTACGGCTTGATAAATGCGAATATCAGGCTTGAGCAGTTTCAATTCGTAAGAGGTAAAAATATGTTGCGGTTCGACCAACCCGTCAATCGGGGCTGTGTTGTTCAAAATCGGCAAAGCATTAGAAAGAATGCCGTTTGAAATGCCTTTTTGCTGAAGCAGCCGCATTGTTTCAAGTGTTTCGGGATAGGCTTTGCCTACGCCTTGATGTAAGGCTTTATTTATTTCTTGAGGGGTTGATGTTGTGAACGGAATATTATATTGTCGGCAAATTTCGGAGCAAACTTGTTGAAAGCTTATTTCTCCCCGCATATACGGATTGTAGTCATACGTAAAAATATTGCGGCCTTTTGTATAATCCTCAGGGCAAACGGTATGCGCAGCCGCCCATTTATCCAATGGTACAAGCGTATAGGGATAGATGGTCTTACCAACATCCCAAATGCAATATTTTATATTTGTTGCCATTTTTTATCCTATAAGCATGGTGAACCCGTTGTTTGTATCAACCTTAAGCGAGGCTCCCATTTCGCGGAGGACAAAAATCGGGGCGTATTGCGGCAGGCTTTCCGGCGGGGGGAATTTGCCGTTTTCCAACAGGTTTTTAATATCGTCAATTTTTGTTTGGGCAAGAGGGGCGGGACTGTCAACTTGAGCCGCAATTTGCTTGCTGTCCGTTTTGATGGTAATGTTGCCGCCTTTGATAATAATGTCAGCCGTTACCATAACGGTCAGCATTAATGCGCGGTTTAGGCTGCTTTGCCCGTCAATCGGTGACAAGCTAAGCGTTATCGGATAATGGGGATTAAGCGTTTTTATATAGTCTGAACAAATTTTGCTGACTGTGTCCGCATTTTCAAGATTGGCATTTGTCCGTCCGAATGCCATACGAAAAAATTTAAGGCGCCCGTTCAAAACTGCCGAGCTTAAGCTCAGCATAGCCTTAATTTCAGGCATAAAGTCGTCATCCCCGTCTTCCAAAAGTTCAACGGCATTGCCTAAAGCGCCAATGTTGCCGATAAGGTCGTGGCTGATGCGCGTGCAAACAAGTTCCATAATGTTCAAAGGTGTTTCCATGGTTAAAAATTGTATAATCCGGTGTTCATAAATTTTGCATCTTCGCGTGACATGCGGGTATAGTCGAGTTCGCGTAACATTGGGTCTTCAAGCATAAGCCTGCCTGTAGACGCCTTCATATAAGGTTTATTGCCGCCCAAGCCCCATAAAACTTCGGTTTTATTGTCGGGTGTGCCGTATTTTTGGTTAATGCGGCGCCAAAATTCATAAGTTTTTATATTACGAAGATATTGTATTTTTTGTCCGCTGCCACGATTAATATTGGTAATGCCGGTCGAGTAGGTGATTTTATAAATTTTATTGTTGGTAAAATTGCTGGTCAGCCAGATATTTATTTCTTCCTGACTATCATATTTAACGTATTTTGAGCTTTCAACATATTGGTGATTGGTGTCTTTTGCCGCTTTGACGACACAGCTGTTCAGCCGTTCGTAACCGACAACGCCGGAGTTGCGGCATTGTTCCTCGTAACGCCATTTGATAAAATTGGGGATTTCAAGTTTCTGGCTGACTTTTTTGTAACCGCGTTTTAAAACGGCTGCTTCCGCTTGATTGAGTGACATACGCAGCATAACGCCGGAAATGTCAAAAACAGAGGCATTTGAACGTCCGTTTTTGCGGTTGCCGCGGGTCAGGCTTTCCAAGCTATCGCTTCCTTCGTCTTCATCTTCGGCGTTTTTGCCTTTTTCGGATGAACTTTTACTTAGGGTTTCTCCCAGTTTTTCAACCCAAGTGTCTTTTAAGACTGAATCTTTTTTCTCTTTAACATCGCCTTCAATTTCTTTTATTTCTTCTGTCAAAGACTTGCTGTTTTTAGCCTTTTTCTGGGGAGTAATGCCGATTTGCGGTAGTTCATCCGTTTTTTCTTCCTGTACTTTTTTTTCAGCTTTTTGGGGGGTGGTATTTTTTGGGGCGGCCGTACCGTCCTGTTCGGGCGTGCTTAAATGCGGAATAAGCGGATTGTTTTTCGGCGAAGCCGTAATTTTTTTTGCCGGTCCGAACAGCATGCTGTCAATATCGCCCGAAGCAACGGCAGGTCCTGCAAAAAACACTGAAATAACAGTTAAATATATTAAGAATTTTTTCATTTTTCCGCATAAGTTGTTTTATTCTGCGTTATGATATATTTTTTTTTATAAAATAGCAAATGATAATTTACATTTAAGCGGTTAGCGTTTATAGATGAAAGCATTACAGCAAAGGAAAGATGATGAAACAAACTACAGTACATGTTATCGGTGCGGGGTTAGCCGGAAGCGAAGCCGCTTGGCAGTTGGCGCAACGCGGGATAAAAGTTGTTATTCATGAAATGAAACCGCAAAAATATTCTGCGGCGCATAAAAATGCGGATTGTGCCGAGTTGGTCTGCTCAAATTCGCTGCGCTCCGATGATGCCGAGCATAACGCCGTCGGTTTGATGCATGAAGAAATGCGCCGTGCCGGTTCATTGGTTATGGAAGCGGCCGACAAGTGTAAAGTTCCCGCCGGCGGAGCTTTGGCAGTAGATCGCGAGGCTTTTGCCGCTTATGTGACACGAAAGTTAAAAGATAATCCGCGTATTGAATTCAGCAGCGAGGAAATTGAAGAATTGCCGGACGAAAGTTTCGGACGAACGATTATTGCGACCGGACCGTTGACAAGTGAAAAATTGGCAGCCTCGATTATGGCGGAAATCGGAAATCAAGCGTTGTCTTTTTATGATGCGATTGCGCCGGTCATCTACAAAGACAGTATTAATATGGATGTAGCTTGGTATCAGTCCCGTTATGACAAAGGGGACAGCCGCGATTATATTAACTGCCCGTTGAGCGAAGCGCAATATTACGCTTTTGTTGACAGGCTGCTCAGTGCGGAAAAAGTCGATTTTCATGATTTTGAAAAGCCTAATTATTTTGACGGCTGTCTGCCGGTTGAAGTTATGGCGGAACGTGGGCGCGATACCCTTTTGTTCGGACCGATGAAACCTGTGGGGCTGACCAATCCGCATACCGGTGAGCATGCTTTTGCGGTTGTTCAACTGCGGCAGGACAATTTTGCCGATACGCTGCGTAATATGGTCGGTTTTCAGACTAAGATGAAATATGGAGCACAGCAGGAGATTTTCAGAACCATTCCGGGGTTGGAAAATGCGGAATTTGCCCGCTTAGGCGGTATTCATAAAAATACGTTTATTAAAAGTCCGCTGTTGCTTGATGAATATTTACGGTTGAAAACCCGCCCGCATATCAGTTTTGCCGGTCAGATTACCGGCTGCGAGGGATATGTTGAGAGCGCTTCAGTCGGCTTTTTGGCGGGATATTTTGCCGCGGAAGAAGTTTGCGGCAGACAGCCCGTATTGCCCCCGCGGACAACTGCTTTCGGGTCAATGCTTGGCCATTTGGGGGATGTAACCAATATTGAGCAATATCAGCCGATGAATATCAATTTCGGCATATTTCCCGATATTCGCGGAGAGGTTACGGCGAACGGCAAATTCCGTAAGATTAAGGGGCTTGAGCGCAAGGCTGCTTATTGCAGCAGGGCGCTTGAAGATATAAATCCATGGGTCGAATTGGTAAAAAAATCGGTTGCTTTTAAGTGAAAATTGCCATAAATTACAATCATAATGTAATGGATTTTTATGATGAGCAATATTCACAAAACTATCAGAAACAAGACCGGAACGGCAGTGTTTCTGGGTATGCGCCTGCTGCCGAAAGCTAAGCGGGAAGCCCTTTATACGCTGTTTGCTTGGGCACGGCATTTGGAAGAAGTGGTAGAAAGCCCTTTATCCGACTTGTCAAAGCAGGAAATTATGGAAGGCTGGCGCCGCGAATTGGATAACATTTTTGACAAGAAAGTTCCCGTAACCGAAATAGGACGCCGCATTTATAAAAATTGTATGCGTTTTAAATTGCCTAAAAGCGAATTTATCAATATGTTGGACAGTATTGCCAAAAATGTTAATAATCCGTTGCAAGCTCCGACTTTGACGCAATTGACCGGTTATTGCCGCGGCGTAGGCGGAATGGCCGGCAGTTTGTCTCTGCGTATTTTCGGTTGCAAAGATGAAAATATTATCACCGAATTGTCGTCTTCAATGGGGACGGCTTTGCAGATGACCAATATTTTGCGTAATATAAAAGAAGATGCCAATAACAACCGGCTTTATATTCCTCAGGAGCTGTTAACTAAAGCGAAGATTGAATCAACTGATCCGAAAACGGTTTTGGTGGACAAGAATTTGGCCAAAGCGCGTGAAGAACTCGGAAAAATTGCTGCCGATAATTATAAAAAGGCCTATCAGCTGATTGCAAAGCTCGATAAGGAAACAGGTAAACCTCTGCGGTTGATTTTGGATATTTATAAGCGATATTTCGACATTATGTCATCCCGCGGTTGGGAGATTATTTCCCCTAAACCCGAGGTCAGCAAATTTCATAAGCTACAGGTTTTGGTCAGGACGTTATTCGCTTCCTAAGCGCAGAACTTCGGCAACAAGTTTGCTTATGCCCGTATCTGTTTCTTTAATTGATTTTGCCAGCATATATGCCGGCGTCGTTACAATTAAGTTTTCGTTGTCGGTTACAATGTTATCAGCAGTACAGTTTTGATGTTTTGCGCCGGTTTGTTCAATTGCGGCGGCAACTTTCGCGTCATTGCCGATGGTTACGGTAATACCGTTTTGTCCCAGAACACAGGCGATAAGAGCAGGGGCAATGCAGATGGCACCGATTGGCATGCGGCTTTCAAAACAGTCTGTAATAACGCGGGCGACTTCCGGATGGACATGGCATTGGGTGCCTGATGCGGCGAAATTGCACAAATTTGTAACGGCACCGCTGCCTCCGGGGAAGATTACGCCGTCAAAGTCGATGGTGTTAAAATCACGTAAATCTTTGATGTTGCCGCGAGCAATGCGGGCAGCTTCGGCTAAGATATTACGCTCGGAAGCCGTATCAATTTGGTGGGTAAAATGGTTAATGACTTTTGCCTGTGCTTCATTGGGAGCGAAACATTGGTATTCGGCGCCCTGTTTATCAAGGTTGAGCAACGTACATGTGGCTTCATGGATTTCGCTGCCGTCCAGCATGCCGCATCCGGAAAGAATAACTGCAATTTTCATTTTTAATCTCCTTACCGACAATATAGTTTGGCGATTTGCGGTTTTCAATCAAAAATAAAACGGCTTGTTTATTTATGTAATAATGCTTATATAAAAAGCAAGAGGATAATTGCCGTGCAAAAAATTGCCGATATATTAGAGAAAGAAAAAAGCCGTTTGTTTTCATGGGTTCCGGTACTTTTCGGTACCGGAATCGGGATATATTTTGCTTTGCCGGTTGAACCGTCAAGATGGCTGACGCTCGGCATAATTGAGCTTTTGTTGGTTTTGGCTTATGTCGTGCGGCTGCGTCCGGCATTGCTTAAAATTGTTTTGGTTTTGGGAATTATGGTTGCCGGTTTTGCCAATATTCAGCTGAGGACTTTATATTTGGAGAAAAACCTTCCGGTTCCGCCGTCAGGAAAAATGTATCTGCGTGGGCAGGTTATATCCGCAGATACCAATTATCGCGGCAGGCCGAGGATTGTTTTCGGCAATATGGAGAATTTAAGCGGCGACAAAATTAAAGGGCGCTATCGTTTGACTTTACTCGGCAAAGAGCCGGTGCCGGATGTCGGACAATGTGTGGAGTTGGTGGCGGAAGTGTCTCCGTTGATGAAAGCTAATTTGCCGAACGGGTATCAGCCGGACAGAAAACTCTTTTTTGACGGCCTTAACGGCAGCGGTTATGTGTTGAGCGGTGTTTTTGAGATTGATTGTCCGAGGCCGTTAGGATTTTGGACGGTGAAAATCAATCAATGGCGAAAAAACGTCAGCGCCATGATTGCCGAGCAATTGCCTTCACAACAAGCCGCCGTGGCGGCTGCGATTGTTACCGGTAACAGGGATTTGATGACGCCGCGGCAGGTCGAAAATTATCGTGATTCCGGATTGGCACATTTTCTGTCGATTTCAGGGCTGCATATGAGTATGATTGCCGGATTGATGTTCTTTCTGGTGCGGCTGATTATGGCGATGATACCGGCATTGTCACTGCGGTATAATTCCAAAAAAGCGGCGGCAGTACTGGCAATATTTGTCAGTATTGTGTATTTGGCAATTTCAGGCGCGGCAGTTCCGACACAGAGAGCTTTTATTATGACTTTTGTCGTACTTTTGGCGGTTTTGTTTGAGCGGCAAGCGATTTCAATGCGGGTTTTAGCCTTGGCGGCGATGATTATTCTGGTTATTTCCCCGCAGATGTTAATCAGCATCAGTTTTCAGCTTTCGTTTGCGGCGGTTACGGCGCTGGTAGCGTTTTATGAACGCTGCGGTCATCGGCTTGAACGCTTTTTATCCGGTGAAAAAGGTTCTTTAGCTGGTAAAATCTGTCGCGGGATTTTTGCTTATTTGGCGGGAATTGTCGTTGCCGATTTGGTTGCCAGTCTGGCAACGCTGCCTTTTGCCGTTTATCATTTTAACAGAATTGCCGCTTATACGAGCTTTGCCAATTTGGCGGCCGGACCGATTATCGGGTTGATGATTATGCCGGCGGTTTTATTGTCATTGTTGACCATTCCTTTGGGGATGTCGTGGCTGCCTCTTAAACTTGCCGGTTTCGGAATAGGTTTGGTTAATCAATTGACAGAATATGTGTCAGGCCTGCCGCATGCCGCTGTCGAGTTCTATTCTTTTCCTTTGTGGGGGCTGTTGCTTATAACCTATGGCGGGGTATGGCTGTGCTTGTGGCAGCAAAAATGGCGTCATTGGGGCTGGATTTTGATTATAGCCGGCAGTTTGAGCCTGTTTACAGTCAAAGTGCCGGATATCATAGCGGCAGATAATGGCGAAACCGTTGCAGTTAAGGGGGAGGACGGCAAACTACATGTTTTGTCCGGCGGCAACAGATGGATGAAGCGGAACTGGCTTGAAAAATATGCTTCCTCCGATGCGGCTGAAGCCGAAGAAACCGAGCGTCCGTCACTGCCGGATGTTGACTTTGTGCGGGATATCGGAATAGCCGTTTGGGGCGATGAAGTAAAAACCGTGCGCGATTATATCGGCAATCGCTCGTGGAATAAATGATATGTATGGCAGGTAAGATGTGTCTGCCATACATATTTTGAGTTATCCTTTGTAGTTTGGCCAGAATAATACTTGCAATATTATCCACATCAGCATGTATAGTACGGGTATAGACAATATTTTGGTCATTCTTTTGGGAGCCTTTTTATATGTCCATATTCCCCATATAAGAAGTCCGGTAAAAGCAGCTGTCGTTGTTATCATAAAAGATATGTAAACGGTTTTATTATATAAAACCCATGGCTTTTCATCAGAAAATACCACAAGCGGATCTGTATATAATTTTTTATCCAATATTGTTTCGAAATGTGCTGCTAATATAAATAAATACAGTGGCAACAAGATAAGATTGATTAAATTTCTTATAGTAAGATATTTTTTCATTTTAGTTACCAGCATTCGTTAGGGTATTTTACATAAACAGGAACATCATATTGACATTTGTCTAAAAAATCACTAATTTTTTTCGTTTGAAAAGGTGTGTCTATACAACCGGCAGATCCTTTAAACCAGCCACCATGACTGAAAAAAACGCCTCTTCCATATGTGTTTGTTGTTTTATCCGGAACCAGCGGAATTCTTCTAAGCCCCCAAGAGGGAAAGCTTCCTATCCATCCTTTTTTAGAAAAGGGACGGCACCCAGTGTCGCTCTTGGTAAATCAACCGTTTGGCGTTGATCTTGGTACATATGATATATCCCTTCGGGAATAGGACCTTTATTTGGAACTTGTTGATATTTTTTGCATTGATACCCCTTTTTTCCCGACATTGCTTCAAGATTATGTTCTTTGATATTATTTCTATATAGTTTGAAATTTTGACCATCAAATACTCCATAGCAATATGGAATATTGGGTTTAATACATTGTTCTTTTTGCTGTTGTTCATAGTCTGCAAAGCGGGTTTCAAGTTCTTGCCGCAGTGTCATATTGGAATAATCAGGTTCTTTTTTTCGAGGATATGGTGTATATCCGTAAGAATTTTCATTTGTATACATTTTCTTTTTCCTTTTATTAAAATATAATATTATGTTTTTTAACAAAAGGTTTTCGCCTGTCGCCTCATAAAGTTTATGTATTAATAAAACCGGTGTTCTTTTGTTGTTTCCATTAATACAATAAATAAAATATTATATCAACCAAAGATTGATTGCTGCGCACAACTTTTCGTGGCGTTTGATGTTTGTGTTGTAAAAATCCCCTCCGTTTGATGAGAAAGGAGGGGAAGTTGTGCAAAATTATATAATTTCAAGCTATTTTGCTGATGTTTTTTTAATCTATGTATTTTATACAGTCAGGATCATTATGAGAAAAACCGGAGTCCAAACAGTATCCGCGGTCATCATCCAGAAACCATATAACAAACAATCCCAAAACGATTATTATGAAAAAAACAGTGTATTTAATACATGTTAGGGTGATTTTGAGTGTTTTTTTAATATTTGTCATTTATACCCCGTACTCTGAAGATGTTGCCCCCGTCTTTTGAATTGGCGTACTGTCCGCTTAATGCTTGAAGTCGCCCTATTTCATTGACTAGCATATCATGATTATAGTCATTTAAAGCTTCATTGAATGAAAAGTTTTTAGAATTTATATTTTTATATATATCATAGATTTCTTTTATTTGTCCAAGTCTTTCTGCGGTCTTTATCCCATATTTTCCACGTTTGGTTGCTTCATAATTTGCCTTACAGTGAAAATAATCATCTGCGTTAATTGTTTGGTCACTTATCATGTTAGCATAATTTTTTATCATATCATACGTTGCGCCTATCATTTGGGGGACTCTTCTTTCAACCTCGGAAGTATGCATGGGAGAGATATTATTTTTTAGATATTGTGCAAATTTTTCCAATTGTTGATCATTGACTTTTGTTTTGTCCATATAACCGGTTGGCATATTAGGCCAAGAAGAATATGGATTATTATTTGTTGATTTCATACATTGCAGTTCTTTTTGCTGTTGTTCATAATCGGCAAAGCGGGTTTCAAGTTCCTGCCGCAGTGTCATATTGGAATAATCAGGTTCTTTTTTTGGAGGATATGGTGTATATCCGTAAGAATTTTCATTTGTATACATTTTCTTTTTCCTTTTATTAAAATATAATATTATGTTTTTTAACAAAAGGTTTCCGCCTGTCGCCTCATAAAGTTTATGTATTAATAAAACCGGTGTTCTTTTGTTGTTTCCATTAATACAATAAATAAAATATTATATCAACCAAGGATTGATTGTTGCGCACAACTTTTCGTGGCGTTTGATGTTTGTGTTGTAAAAATCCCCTCCGTTCGATGAGAAAGGAGGGGATAAAATCAGAAAGTCTGTTCGCGGGTTTTACTTAAAACAAGCTGCGGAAAATCTTCTTTGATTTTGTTGAGGTGCCAGGCGTTGCGCGCCAAGAAAACGTCTTGTCCGTTGTTGTCAAGCGCCAAGTTCATTTGGTTGGTGTCGGAGAATTTTTTCCAGACGGCTTTGTCTTCGCAAGAGACCCAACGGGCCGTATAATATTGTGTCGGTTCGAACATAACGGGCAAGCCGAATTCGTTTTTGATACGGTCAGCCATGACCTCAAATTGCAAAACGCCGACGACGCCGACAATCCACTCGGCACCGATAATCGGTTTAAAAATGCTGGCACCGCCTTCTTCGGCAATTTGCTTCAAGGCGTCACCCAAATGTTTTGATTTGAGCGGATCAAGCGAACGGACTGATTTCAGCAGTTCCGGAGCAAAACTCGGAATGCCTGTAAAATGCAGTTTTTCGCCTTCGGTCAGGCTGTCACCGATACGCAGCTGTCCATGGTTGGGAATGCCGATAATATCTCCGGGGAAGGCGTCTTCGGCCAGTTCGCGCTCTTGAGCCAAAAACATAACCGGCGTGGCAACCTTAATCGGTTTGCCGTCGCGAACCTGATGTAGGCTCATGCCGCGTTTAAAATGCCCTGAACAAATACGCATAAAAGCAATGCGGTCGCGGTGTTTGGGATCCATATTGGCTTGGATTTTGAAAACAAAACCGCTGACTTTGTTTTCGTCGGGCGTAACGCTGCGTTCAACTGCCGGACGGGGCAGAGGTTGCGGAGCCAGTTCGTGCAGACCTTCCAAAACTTCTTTAACGCCAAAGTTATTAATGGCAGAGCCGAAAAATACCGGTGTTAAGGCGCCGTCCAGATAAGCTTGTTTGTCAAAAGCAGGGCAGAGCTCACGTACCATTTCGACGTCTTCGCGCAGTTTGGCAACAGCGTGAGCCGGCAACAGGCGGTCAAGTTTTTCGTCGTCTAGTCCCTGACAAGTTTCAATCGTGGCATTAATCTGCGATTTGTCGCCGGTTTTGTTCATCAGGATAAGCTGATCGTTTATCAGGTCGTAACAGCCGAGAAAATCGCGTCCCATGCCGATCGGCCAGCTGGCAGGCGTAACGTCGAGCGCCAGCGTCTTTTCAATGTCATCCAACAGTTCAAACGGGTCGCGTCCCTCGCGGTCAAGCTTATTGATAAATGTGATAATCGGAACATTGCGCAGGCGGCAGACTTCAAACAGCTTTTTGGTCTGGGTTTCGATACCTTTTGCCGAATCGATAACCATGACGGCAGAGTCAACGGCAGTCAGAACGCGGTATGTGTCTTCGGAAAAGTCCTCGTGTCCGGGGGTATCGAGCAGGTTGAAGGTTATGTCTTTATATTCAAAGTTCATTACCGACGAAGCAACGGAAATACCGCGTTCCTGTTCCACTTTCATCCAGTCGGAACGGGCATGGCGGTTTTCGCCGCGAGCTTTAACGGCGCCGGCCTGTTGAATGGCACCGCCGAACAGCAACAATTTTTCGGTAAGGGTGGTTTTACCGGCATCGGGGTGGGAAATAATCGCAAAGGTTTTGCGCGGATTAATTTTGTTTGTCATTTTCTGCCTAATTTACTTATTTTTACAATTTAGGCGGATAAAAGCATATTTGTGATTATTTTGCAAGGCTAAAGCGCGGGTTTTAATCCACTTTTTGATTTTTGGGTCTTGATTTATAAAAATTTTTGAGTAGTATTTGCTAAAGTTTTGTGCGGGCGTGGTGAAATTGGTAGACACGTCAGACTTAGGATCTGATGGCGCAAGTCGTGGGGGTTCAAGTCCCTTCGCCCGCACCAAATCTTGTGTGTTTCAACAGGAAAGAGAAAAAACAAATGAAAGTTAAAGAACTAAAATCTGACGGTTTGCAGAAAAAATATGCCGTTACTATTGAAAATGAAGAATTTGAAAGCAAAGTAGACGCCAAACTTGACCATATTGCCAAGACAACCAAAATTCCGGGGTTCAGACCGGGAAAGGCGCCGAAAGAAATGTTGAAACAAAAGTACCGTTCTTCGGTGTTGGGGGAAGCTCTTGATGAAGTTATCAACGAAGCAACAAACAATGTTATTAAAGATAACGGCTTGCGTTTGGCGATGCAGCCCAACGTTAAGATCAGCAAATTTGAAGACGGCAAAGACATTGAATTTGAAGTGACCGCCGAGCTGATGCCGGAAATTAAATTGGGCGATTTTTCAAAAATTACGGTAGAAAAACTGACTGCCGACGTTCCGGAAGAAGAAGTTAAAAAAGCCATGGACTATATCGTTCACTCTCGTCGCGAAACCGTTAAGGTTGAAGATGCAGCTTATGCCGCTCAAAAGGGTGACAGCGTTGTTATTGATTTTGTCGGCTCTGTTGACGGTGAAGAATTCCCCGGCGGCAAAGGCAACGGCTATCCTTTGGAATTGGGTTCAAATACCTTTATTCCGGGGTTTGAAGATCAGCTCATGGGCGTTAAAGCCGGTGACAAGGTTGATGTCAAAGTTAAGTTCCCCGAGAATTATCATGCCAAAAATCTGGCCGGAAAAGATGCCGTTTTTGCCGTTGAAGTAAAAGCTATCCGTCAGCCTAAAGAAATTGAAATCAATGACGAATTTGCAAAATCCGTCGGCGAAAAAGATTTGGAATCTCTGAAAGAAAACATCAAAAAGCGCATTGCCGGCGATTATGAAAACGCTGCCAAGCTGAAACTGAAACGTCAGCTTTTGGATAAATTGGACGAAGCTTACAGCTTTGATGTTCCTGCTGGTTTGGTCGAGGCAGAGTTCAAAACCATTGAAGAACAGTATCAGCACGCCAAAAAGCTGAATCAGTTGGATGAGCATGAAAAGAATACTCCTGAAGCTGATTTGATGGAAGAATATAAGAAGATTGCAACCCGCCGCGTAAAACTCGGTTTGTTGCTGTCAGAAGCCGGCGAAGAGGCCAAAATCAAAATCACTCCGGAAGATATTAATGCCGCCATTATGAATGAGGCTAAGAAATATCCGGGGCAGGAAAAGGTCGTTTTTGACTATTATCTGAAAAATGCTCAGGCTGTTGAAGCTCTTAAAGCTCCGGTTATGGAAGAAAAATTGATTGAGCATGTTTTGGGCAAGGTAACCGTTTCAGAGAAGAAAGTATCCGTAGAGGAATTGTACAACTTCTCTGAAGAATAATCTGAGGATATGACAGACGCTCTTAGGAACTGATGTTATAAAAAAAGGAGAAAATACGCGATTAAATGTCGCAATTTTCTCCTTTTTTGTTGTTGCCGAGGGGAAAATTTTGCTTGCTCCGATTGCGGTTTTCTTTTAATATGCAAAATGCATTCGGGAGACCGGATGCGGAGTATCGAAACTCCTTCACAATACAAATAACTCCTCTTAAGGGGAGCTGCCGATATAAGCGTATCTATGGTATGGCGAATAAGGCAGACTGCATTTGTGACAGTTTCGAACTCCCCGCCTTGATTTTTTCAGGGCGGTTTTGTTTTAACAGCAAATAAGGAGTTTAAAATATGTCGTTGCACAAAAAGATAAACAACAATTTTAAAAATCGAATTGCGCGTGATTTGGCATGGGTCAGGCGTTCACGAGGACTGACAATGAAAAAAGTGGCGGAAGATACCGGTTTGCCCTTAGAAGAAATAGACTATTTGGAAGCATGTTATACCAGAAGTTGGAAAAGCTATATACGGCTGCTTGATTACTATAACAAAGCAATTAAAATAATTATGGTCGACAAAGTAACGGAATAAGGAACAAAAAACCTCTCTGAAAAGAGAGGTTTTTTATTTTTATGCGCTTACCCGATTAAAAATTGTATCTGAAGCCGATTGAGAACTCGTCAATGGCGTCAACATAAGAGTTTTGAGTATAAACATGATGATACATACCGCGAACCGACCAGTTTTCGTCGATGTTGTACTGGGCACCGGCGTTCAGGCGATATCCGGTAGAGTGGTCTTTGGTTGTGCCGTCAAAGGTGTTTCTTACTTTGAAAGTGTATTCGGCAACACCGGCACCGGCAATCAGTTCAACTCTGGCATCGCAGCCGAGTGGCAGGTGTCCGAGAGCATCAAAGCCGTAAGCATTAAAACGGCTGTGGTTCAAACCGGCATAGGCATCTTTGTTCTTTTCGCCGTTGGAAAGCTGGTAAAAGGCTTCAACACTGAAGTTGCGGTTGAATTTGGTACCGGCAACAAAAGAAACTGACTGGTAATCATCTTCAACAGAATCTTCAATATCATAAGCCCAATCAAGGGTGGAATAATTTCCGTCCAAACCGATATACGGAGTCATTTCGGCATTGGCTGCACCGGCAAACAGGCAGGCAGCTCCGGCAAGTAAAACAGCTTTTTTCATAGTTTATATCCTTTTTGTAAAAGTTTTTTCAAATCGTTGTTAAACATAGTCCTGATAACTATATTGAGGCTATATGATATTTTTTAGGCTAATTTGTCAAGCTTTTTTGGCAAAAAACTAATTTAGGAAAACATAAATATAAAAAGGAGCGTTTTATGAAGACATTATTGTTGGATACCGATGCCAAAATACCGCAATTAGGGCTGGGTACTTGGAAATCTGATGCCGGAGAAGTTTATCAGGCTATCCGTTGGGCAATTAAAATTGGCTATAAGCATTTTGATTGTGCTTCTATTTATGGAAATGAGGCTGAAATCGGTCAGGCACTGCACGATGCTGTGGCGGAAGGGGATATTAAGCGTGAAGAACTTTTTGTGACATCCAAACTTTGGAATGATTGCCATGCGCCTGAAGACGTTTTGCCGGCATTAAAACGCAGTTTGGAAAGTTTGCAGTTGGAGTATCTTGACCTTTATTTGATACATTGGCCAGTTGCCCAGCGCTACGGAACGGATATGCCACAGACGGACAATGATATGATATCGCTTGACAAACAACCGCTGGCTTTGACTTGGGCGGAAATGGAAAAAGCGAAAGAGCAGGGATTAGTACGGGCAATCGGTGTTTCGAATTTCGGAATACACGGCTTGAGCGCTTTGATGGAAAAGTCCGAGTTCGTTCCGTCGGTCGTTCAGGCAGAAAGCCATCCGTATTTGCAGCAAAATGAACTGATTGATTTTTGTCGTAAAAATATGATTGTGTTTACGGCATATTCTCCGCTGGGCTCCGGCGATCGTTCAGGGCGGTCCGCTGAGGAACCGTTGCTGCTTGAAGCTCCGGAAATTAAGATTATTGCCGAGAAAAATAACCTGTCTCCGGCTCAGGTGTTGATTGCTTGGCAAATTAACCGAGGCGTGTCGGTTATTCCCAAAAGCGTTCATGAAAACAGAATAAAAGAAAACTATGCGGCTCAGTTTGTCGAACTTGATAAAAACGATATGGATGCAATTGAGGCGATGGGGCAACATCCTTACCGTTATATTGACGGACACGGCTTTGCCCGCGGCGATTATACCGAGGCAGCCATTTTTGCATAGGTTGTGCAAAATAAAAAAGGAACCTTCTAAGGTTCCTTTTTTGGTAGTTTTTCAGTTTAGAGGGAAGCCTTAAAATTGGCGACCGTCATACCGAAAATTGTATCATCTCCCCATTTTTTGCCGGCAAATTTTTGTGATTGCCTGTCCAGTTTGTCAAAAATTGCGAGAGAAAGCCCCTGTCGTACGATTTTTCCGCCGTCGTCAAGCAACAAGACATTTTCTTTGTCTTGGGCTGCCAGATAAAAACCGGAGGTTCCGTTTTGGCGGATAACGGCTATTTTATCGTATTTGTCGGCGGTTATGCCATAGACGCCCCATTTGTTGCCGCTTTGCGTAAAAACGAGTGAATCTCGAAACAAAATCTGCTGTTTCGGACCTTCGGGGCAGGTTGTGCCGCGGGCAAGAAAATATAAGTCGTCGGCTTTTTCAAGAACAAACCCTTCAGCCACTGCCATGACGCCGTCATATGAAAGGTTGCTCAGGCGGGCTGCCGATGCGGCATCAAGCATGTCAAAGGTGACTTCGTCGTTGGCATCGGGTTCGCGTTCGGCAATCAAACAACCGAAACAGGAATGAATGCATGTGTAGACGGCATCGGTTAAAGGCTGTTCTTCTCCGGCTTTTTTGATGCCGACGGACGTGGTATTCGGCGCCGTATAAGTTACGAGGCCTTCAGTTTCGTCAATCGGGGTTTCTTCCGATTGAAATTTGCTGCAGCCGGCGGCAATCAGGCAGACAAGGGTAATGATAAAAAATTTTTGCATAAAATTTTTGAATTGGTTAATAAATGTAAATAATATAAAAACGTTGCGTACGCTATAATATTTGCTTTAAGAGGTCAAGCTTTTTTAAAGAAAACTTCATCTTTGACGGCTATTATATATTCAAATAATTGTTAGGATAAGGCTATGGAAAAAATAAGCTCAGATAAAATATCAGAAATTGTACATTCCAAATCAAAGGTGGTTGCCGCAGAAATTACGGAAGTTGTTACCGACAGTCGCAAGGCCGGCAAAGGGGCTTTGTTTGTGGCAATAAAAGGCGAAAAGTTTGATGGGCATGATTTTGTAAAAACGGCGCTTGAACAAGGGTGTGATTTGGCGCTGGTTGAGCGGTTGTTACCGAATGTGCCTGTCGAGCGGCAGATTGTGGTTGACAATACGGTGGAGGCTTACGGACAACTCGGAGCTTATAACCGTTCGCGTTTTAAGGGTGTTGTTATCGGGTTAACCGGCAGCGCCGGTAAGACGACAACCAAAGAAGAAATCAAACATGTTTTGTCGGCGTTCGGCAAAACCTATGCGACCGGCGGCAATCACAACAATCATATCGGCGTGCCGCAAAGTCTGCTTGAAATGGATCCGGATGCCGACTATGCCGTGATTGAAATGGGGATGAGTGCCAAGGGCGAAATTTCAAAGCTGGTGTCTTATGTTCGGCCGGATATTGCGTTGATTACCAATGTTTATCCGATGCATATTGAATTTTTTGAAAGTTTCGAAGGCATTGCGGAGGCCAAAGCCGAAATTTTCGAAGGTTTGAAAACCGGCGGCACCGCCATTATCAATGAAGATACAAATTTTGCCGATTTGTTGGAAAAACGGGCAGTGGAACACGGCGCGAAAATTGTAAAATTCGGAGCGAAAAATCATTATGCGGGAAAGCTTGAACTTGAGCAGGACGGCGAAATTCAGCGCTATAACGCTTGGGCGGCCTTGAGTGTAGTTTGTTCTCTGGGGCTGGATGAGGCGAAAGCGGCTGCGGCTTTAAAAACTTTCGGCGCTTTGGACGGCCGCGGCAAAAAACATGTATTGTCATTGGCGGCCGGAGGAACCTATACGTTGATTGACGACAGTTATTCAGGTCAGCCCGAGGCGATGAAAATTGCAATCAGGGCGTTGGATGCCATGCCGTGTGAAGGGCGTAAAATTGCGGTTTTGGGAAAAATGGCGGAATTGGGCGACACTTCTCAAGCTCAACATATTTCCATCGGCAGGCTGTTGGCGGAGTGTAATATTGACATTGTTGTCGGGGTCAAGCCGGAAATGAAAGACATGCTGGCGCAATTGCCTTCGCGGATAACGCAGTATTATTTTGAAGACAAGGAAGGTTTGGCGGCGTTTTTGCAAAATAAACTGTTGCAAAACGGCGATATTTTACTTATAAAAGGAGCAAGATATTCTTCAGAACTGTATAAAGTAACCGATGCATTGTTAAAAGGATGAGCTGATATATGAAGTGCCCGTTTTGCGGTTGTTTGGACAGCCAAGTCAAAGATTCGCGCCTGAGTGAAGATAACTCTTGTATCCGCCGCCGTCGCGAGTGTCCGGAATGCGGGTCGCGCTTTACCACTTTTGAGCGGGTTATGCTGCGGGAATTGGTCGTGGTAAAGAAAAACGGCGAAAAAATGCGTTTTGACCGCGACAAGTTGGCACGTTCCATTCAATTGGCGGTGCGCAAACGTCCGATTATGCCGGAGCGGGTGGAAAAAATTGTCAATTCTATTCAACGCCGGTTGGAAAGTTCCGGGGAGGCGGAAATTCCGTCAACGGTTATCGGCGAATATGCCATGGATGCGTTGGCCAACCTCGATAATGTCGCCTATATCCGTTTTGCCTCAGTGTATAAAGATTTTTGCGAGGCCAGCGATTTTGAAGAATTTGTAAATAAAATTGACGAGTTGGCAAAAAAGAAAAGTGCCAAAGACAAAGAAGAAGGATAAAAAAATGGTAAAATTCGTGTCCGAAAAAATCAGAATGAAAAGCGCAGCGCGTTTGGCAGCCGTACAGGCAACCTATATGGTTGCATATAGCCAGCTACCGGTTGACGAAGTTGTCAAAGATTTTGTGAACGGCGAAGTCGGGCGTTATGTCATTGCCGACAATCTGCAGGGCGGCGAGGAAACCGTTCCGGTTGAACCGATGGATAAGGCTTATTTTGAAAAACTGGTACGCGGCGTGCATGCAGACAAAGAAGATTTGGAAAAGTCGCTGAACTTGTTTCTGACGGCCGGACGCAGCTTGGATCGTTGTGACGGTACTTTGCAGGCCTTGCTGCTCTGTGCAATGTATGAAATTGTTCACACGCTGGATGTTGATACCAAAGTGGTTATTCAGGAATATGTCGATATGGCTTATGCTTTTTTCAGCAAAAATGAGCCTAAGATGGTTAATGCCCTGTTGGATCAAATTGCAAAACAATTAAGACAATAAGGCAAGAGTAAAATGGCAAAGTTGAAAATTTATGAACATCCGCATCCGGTTCTAAAGCAAAAAGCAACTCAGGTCAGCAAAATTGATGCTGAAATCCGCAAATTGCTCGACGATATGCTGGAAACAATGTATGCCGCTGCCGGTGTGGGATTGGCCGCTCCGCAGGTGGGCGTTTTGAAGCGGGTGGTCGTTATTGACATAAGCCATGAAGACGAAGGCGAAAAACGTGCGCCTTTATATTTGGTCAATCCGGAAATTATTTGGCATTCCGATGAGGAAAAATGCCAGTTTGAAGGCTGCTTGTCTTTGCCGGATCAAAGCGCCGAGGTCAGCCGCTTTAAGCAGGTGCGCGTCCGTTATCAGGATTATGACGGCAAAGAGCGGGAAATTTTGGCCGAAGGATTGTTGTCGGTAGCTTTGCAGCATGAAATAGACCATCTCGACGGCATTTTGTATATTGATCACATCAGCCGCCTTAAGCGCCAAATGCTTTTGAAAAAATTGCAAAAAATGCGACAGGAAGAAAGCGGAGCGGAAGAATGAAAATCGTTTTTATGGGAACGCCGGAGTTTGCGCTTGAGGCACTGAAGGCGTTGGCAACAGAGCATGAGATTGCTGCGGTTTATACAAAAGAGCCGAAAGTTTCGGGACGCGGCAACAAATTGGTTAAAACGCCGGTTCATCTTTGGGCCGAAGAGCGGGGAATTGAGGTGCGGACGCCGAAAACCCTGCGCAATGCGGAAGAACAGGAGCGTTTTGCCGCGTTAAAAGCCGATGTTGCCGTTGTTGCTGCCTATGGGCTTATTTTGCCGCAGCCGGTTCTGGACGCTTATCCGATGGGCTGCATTAATATCCATGCATCGCTATTGCCGCGGTGGCGCGGTGCGGCTCCCATTCAACGCAGCATTGAGGCCGGGGACGAAAAAAGCGGCGTGACGATTATGAAAGTTGCCGCCGGTTTGGATACCGGCGAGATGCTGCTTAAAGGCGAAGTTGCAATTACGCCGCAGACGACGGGCGGAGATTTGCATGATGAATTGGCGCGTATTGGCGCTGATTTGGTATTGGAAACGCTGCGTAAATGGAGCGATATCGTACCTGAGAAGCAGAATGACGCTTTAAGTTGTTATGCTGCGAAAATCGAGAAGGGCGAGAGTCTGTTGGATTTTTCGCTTTCTGCTGAAGTCTTGTGCCGGAAAATTATGGCTTTCAGTCCTTATCCGGCCGTTTATTTTGAACATAACGGCGAAAGATTTAAAGTGTTGCGGGCGAGGGTTGCCGAAGAACGAGTTTCTGTCGGTAGCATTTGCCAAAAAGGCAATCGCTTGTTTATTGGTGCAATCAATGGTGCTGTTGAGGTTTTGGAGATTCAGCGGCAGGGTAAAAAGGCAATGCCAACGGAAGAATTGCTGCGCGGATACGTTTTTTAGCTTTTTCCGCTTGTTTTTTCAAAAAGGAAAGCCCTGATGTTAATCAGGGCTTTATTAATGATCAGCGTACAATGATGAAAAAACATTCATCATATATGCCGATAGCTTTCGTTTGTTGCGGTTGTTCAATATTGACGGCGAGGAAGTTGTTTTTTTCATCACGTTCGTCAATCAGATATTTTCCGCAGCATAGCGCTTTGTCTCCAAGCAAAACAAATGTGGCGTTCAGGCGGTCAAGCCGGTTTATTATTTGCAGCATTTCACTTTTGCAAGGGATGTGTCCGCCAAACTTTTGTGCGATAAGTTTGCATACATCTGGATAATAAGCTCCGCGGCAACCACGCAGAACAATAAGTTTAGGTGAAATTTTTATACCTTCGACCTTGTCATATTGCGGGTTTGCGTCAGGAGCGTATTTTACATAAGTGTATGTGCTGTTTGACCAAAAAAAATCAGAAAAAGGCGGGATAGGTTTTCTGCCTTTGCTGAAATATATTTTGGGAAGAGGTTTGGCGTTACGGTCATAGTCCATCGGTAAAGCGGGGCATTCTCTTGCGGCAGCTAAAAATTTTTCTTTCGCATTTTTCAAAATACGGCAGAATGTCGGGATTTTGTTTTTGAGCATAGTAGTATTATAAATAATAGCGTTATGCCATGACGAATATTCCTCCTTTTCGGAAAAGTCAATAAAGATTTATCCGGTTTGCAACAGAGGGGCAAATGCCGCGTTATTTAAGTTTGATAGAATTTTTGTGGCACGCAATCGGAATCAGCCCGAAAAGATGGACACGGGTTTTATATTCGTTGGATTTAATAGTTAAAAACGGTAATATTCCGAATAATGAAATCAGAGTACGGCGGTTGTCGGAATCGCAGCTGATTAACGGAAGAAAATCAAATAACAATACCTTATGGTGTTCGTTACAGGTAATCAGTGTCAAGAGCGGCAGTCCGTCAAACAGGCAAAACCGGCTTGTATGCGTGGCTTTTGCTAAAAATTCCTGATACAGTTCGGGATTTTCCCTTTTGACGAAGGCGTGAATGCGATGAGAAGCATCCGCCATTTCTTCAGCTTGAAGTTTCGACGTGTTGGTACTGTGACGGCGATAGCGGAACAGCACTTCCGGAATATTATAAAACTTAGTATAGGCAATCAGGCGGCAAAACAGTGCATAGTCCTCAGAAGGGCTGTATTCCGCCTCATAGCGGATGTTGTTGTCGGTCAAAACTGATTTGCGTAACATCGTCGCGGGATGTATAACGGCACAAACCCGCATTAAGGCAAGCTTTATTTCATGGTCAAACTGTGGGTTTTTATTGGTTTTATATTTTCCGGGGAATTGGTCAAAGCGGGTTGATATAACGCCGATGTCCGGATGTTTGTCTAGATAGGCAACTTGTTTTGCAAAACGCTGCGGCAGGGAAATGTCGTCATGATCCATAATTGCAAGATATTCCCCCGATGCCAGATCAATCAATTTGTTGCGTGATCCTGATATGCCGAGATTTTTATCGTTGCGCAGATATTTGATACGGGGATCCGAATATTCGGCAATAATTTTTTCAACAGATTTATCCGAAGGACAGTCATCCAGAATAAGAAATTCAAAATCCTTAAATGTTTGGCCTAAAATGCTGTCAACCGCTTCTCTCAGATGTTGCGGGGTGGTTTTGTAAACAGGCATTAAAACGGATACTTTAGGCATGGCTTATTCTTTCTCCCGAACGGTTTCGTCAATTAACCGGTTCCATTTTGCAATAACGGCTTCCGGAGAATATTCTTTAACATCTTCAACGGCGTTTTGACCAAATTTGATTCTCAAATCTTTGTTGCGCATCAAGTCTGCCATTTTGCGGGCAAAGTCTTCAATGTTGGCAGCTAAAAATCCGTTGTGCCCGTCTTTAATCAGCTCGTTGACAGCAGGCGTGTCGGAAAAACCGATTGACGGCAGGCCGAGCGCCTGACCGTCTGCCAATCCTAATCCGAATCCCTCATATTTGCTTGGAAAGGCGTGAATGTCAGCATTTTGGTAAATTTCCGTAATATTTGTCGTATAACCGCGGATAAAAACTTGGTTTTCAATATGGTGGTGTTTGGCAATCGCCATAATTGCAGCATCATATTCGGGATATTTGTGCAGTCCCCAAAATTCGACAATCCAGTCAGGGAAATCTTTTGCAATCCTGCTGAATGCTTCGACCAAAAAGTGTTGGCGTTTGACGTCACGTTCGACACGTGCAACATAAATAATTTTTTTCTTTTCAACGCTTAAGTCGGCATATTCTTCAGGTGTATGCTGTTGAACCATATTAGGAATGTTGAAAGTCTTATGGGATGGCAAGTCTTTGGGAACTTGATTGTTAAAAGAAGCCAAAAGAGTTTGATAAACGCTAATTTGTTTGAAACATTTGCGGTGCAGTTGCCGCAGCGGCCATATTTCTTTGCGTATATTTTCCGTCAGTTCGTTAACGGGCAGGTTTGTATATTTTGCAAGCAATACGGCAGGATGGTTGTGTAACATCATAATAATCGGAATATTATGTTGCTGGCACATGGTAACGTTAAATAAATCTGTCGGAAAATAGCAAATTATGACGTCCGGTTTTTCTTGTTGAATAAGCCTCTTATGCCGAAACCACCCCGGAGTAAGTTTGCAGCGCATTTTATGGTAGAGGTTTAGCAGAGGGGAATCGCTTTTGCCGCTAAGGTTGATAAGCCGAATACCTTTGTCAAATTGTAATTCGTTTCCCAGTTTTTTATAAGTATCGCTGACAACAACGATTTCGTCGTTCGGGCGGCTGTTTTGCAAAGCGTTGATATATTGGACAATCCATTTTGTGTTTAGCAAATTACGATTGCGAATGAACATAAGTTTCATAAGTTTATTCCGTATAACTTTTATTTGTATGCGACTATATTATACGTCATGCAGTCGTGCGTCAACAGCAATTTGTTTTTGGTAACAACAAAGCCTGTTTCTGATGAAACAGGCTTTGTGTGCTTTTTTTGCGGTTTAGAAATTATATGTAAGCGAACCGGCAAGAATGTTAATTTTGCTCTGGTAGCTTGCATTAAATGCACCGCGCGTATTATCGCCCAGATGGTCTCCGCGCAGAGAAACTTTGTTCTTATCTGCAATAATGTGCGTATAACCGACGTTGAAGGTCAGGTTTTCGCTATATTTATATTCCAGACCGGCAGAGTACCAATAGCGGTTGCTGTCAGGAATGCGCGGTGTACGATATTCGTCACCGACAGCGCCTTTTTCATAGGCAACGCCCAAACGCAATTTCCATTGCGGATCAAGCTGCTTGCTGACGCCCAAAGCATAAAAGTCAGTATCTTTCCAACGTTCTTGCGTAATGCTCATGCGTCCGCTTTTTTCACCGTCAATTACCAAATTTTTGAAGCTTGACCAATAAACGCGACTGTATTCTGCCATAACAGCCCAATCCTGATTAAGGTCATGGTAAGCGCCGACGGTTAACGAAGCCGGAGTTGTCAAACGAGCCGAAACATCTTGGTTCATGCCCATTGAGGCCAGCAATCCGTCAAATTTGATGTCGCCTTTAACTTTGTGGCGGATCTTGCTGCGGTAACCGGCACCGAAACGGGTTTGGTCGCTTAATTCGTACATTGCGCCCAATTGATAACCGATATCAAGCGTATCGCCTTTAATGGTCGATTTGTCTTCAATCAGCCCCAATTGCGGGTGAACACCGGCAACAACGCCGTTGCGCAAAGTGGCTTTAATATACTGAATTTGCATACCGGCGCCGAGTGACAGTTGGTCATTGACTTTATATGCTGCCATCGGGGTAATGGTAGCCGTAATAATTTTTGAGAGTGTGCCGTGAAAACGTCCGGCCCAGTCGTCACCGTATTTTGTAATCATACCGTAAGGAGTGTTGAGAGAAACGGCTGCGGTCCATTGATCGTTTATCTGGTGGGAAAAATAAGCTTGCGGCGAGGCTGCCGGATGGACAATATTTCCCATATAGTCTGTGTGATCGCCAAAATTATTGTTTGCGTTGCGGGCTGTGGAGTTCGGAGAAATCCAAGTGCCGCCGAGTTCAATTTGAGTTCCTTTATGGCGAGTCAGTCCGGCCGGATTAAAGTAAGAATAAGAAATATCCTCAGCTCCTGCCGAAGCGCCGGCATAAGCATTTCCTTGAGCGGCAGCAGACTGTTCTTTTAAGTAAAATCCGGATGCGCTTGCATCGGAACAAGCCAAAACCACTCCGAGAGCGGTCATAGTCAAAAGTTTTTTCATAGTGAATTCAATTAAATTTAGTTAGACACAAAGTAACATTTGTGCATCGGGTGCCTGAAGGTTGAAGTTATTATTATTTATAGTCAGGTTTAAAATCCGAATGCAACAATCTGAAATGAAATGTTACGCCTAAAGCTTTTAACGGATAAAATTAAAAAATCAAGTATAAATTTTATCCCCGTGAATATTCTGATAAATATTTATATTTTTCAATGTGTTATTGTGACGGTGAAACCGTTTTTGACAAAAAGGTTAATTTTTTCTTTACAATTGGTGCCGGCGGATAGTAGAGTGATGGCATCTGTAACTACGGAGACTAATATTTTGCGAAATTTTGTAAGGTTTTGTTTAAGAACCATCTTTTATATTTTTAAAGTAAGATGCTCCATTGAGTTTGATGAAAACCAGACCCCGAAAAAGGGCGTTTATGTTTCTAACCATGTATCTTACCTTGATCCGGTCATTTTGTTTGCTTTTTTGCCGGGGCGCCCTGTGTTTGCACTGAACGGGCACCTCTATCGCAACAAGCTGATACGCTTTTTGATGAGAACGGCGGATGTCTTGCCTTTTAATCCGATTGAGCCGGGGGATATCAAAGAGTTGATTGCTAAAGTGGACAGCGGGCGCTTGTGTGTAATTTTTGCTGAGGGGCGTATTACTGAAAACGGCGGATTGATGAAAATTTATGAGGCTCCGGGGCTGGTTGCCGATAAGTCAAAAGCACCATTGATACCGGTTTGGATTGATGGGCCGCAGTATGGTTATTTTTCAAAAACCAAAGGCCGCCTGCCGCATCGTCCGTTGCCGAAAGTTAAGGTTATTGTCGGAAAACCGCGTTCGTTTAAGTTGAAAGACGAATTGCGCCGCCAGCGTGATCACATCAGCAATGAAGTTTATATGATTTTGCGCGAGATGAGCTTTGAGGTCAATTATAATGCGGACATTTCTTTGTTCGCCATGCTTATGAAGGCGGCAAAGGTTCATGCCAAAAAAGGGCTGTTTCATCGTCCGAAATATGTTGAAGATGTGAAGCGCGAGCCGAATACATATCGTGACATTATCCTTAAGTCTTTCGTTTTGGGCAAATATTTTAAACGCCGTACGGCTCCGGAAGAACATGTCGGTATGCTGTTGCCGAACTCTATTGCTGCAGTTTGCACGTTTTTCGGCTTGACGGCCTATAGCCGTATTCCCGTTATGCTGAACTTTTCGGTCGGTGCGCAGAATATGCTTTCTATGTGCAAGACTGCAGAAGTCAAGATTGTCATAACATCGCTGATGTTTATTAAAATGGCAAAAATGGAAGATGTGGCCGAAGCCATGGAAAAAAGCGGCATTAAGGTCGTGTATCTTGAAAAATTGGCAAAAGAGATTGGTTTATGGGAAAAGATCAATGCTTATCTGCGCTATAAAATCAAGCGCGTTCCCCATAAGCGCGGCGGTAACCGCAAGGCGGTCATCCTGTTTACTTCCGGTTCCGAAGGTGCGCCTAAAGCGGTGGTTTTGAGCCATGCCAATATTGTATCAAATATTAAGCAAATGTCGGCGATTGAAACGATTAACATTACGGATACGGTCTTTAATGCTTTGCCGATGTTTCACAGTTTCGGTTTGGTGGTAGGCACCTTGTTCCCTATTTTTGAGGGGGCCAAACTGTTTTTGTATCCTTCGCCGCTGCATTATCGCGTGGTGGCCGAGATTGTTTATGAAATCGGCGCAACGATTATGTTCGGTACGGATACGTTTTTCCGCGGCTACGGACGTATTGCGCATCCGTTCGATTTTCATAATGTCCGCTTTATGTTCGGCGGTGCGGAAGCCGTTAAGCCCGATACCCGCAATATCTGGATGGAGCGTTTGGGAATCCGCGTTATGGAAGCTTACGGTGCAACGGAATGTTCACCGGTGGTCAGTGCTAATAACCGTATTTTTAACCGCTTCGGATCAATCGGTAAGATTCTGCCGGCTATTGAATATAAAATTGAACCGGTTCCGGGAATTGATAAAGGCGGTGAGCTGGTTGTCCGTGGTCCGAATATTATGGTCGGCTATATTATGCCTGACAATCCCGGGGTTTTGGTTCCGTTACAGGATGGCTGGTATCATACCGGAGATGTGGTCGAAGTTGACGAAATCGGCTTTGTATATATTAAAGACCGCATTAAGCGTTTTGCCAAAATCGGTGGTGAGATGGTGTCGTTAAATGCCGTCAGCGAAATGGTTTGCAAGGCGTATGCTACGGATAACGAATATCAGTACGGCATTGTGGCTACCCCGCATGAGAGCAAGGGCGAGCAAATTGTTTTGGCAACCAATAACCCGAATGTAACCCAGGAAGGCTTGCACGCTTATATCAAGCAGAACGGGATGTCTGAACTGTATTTGCCCAGAGTTATTTTGCGGATGGAAAAACTTCCTGTTTTTGCAACCGGCAAAATGGATAACGTAACTTTGAAGAAGATGGTTCTGGAAGAACTTGAACAACAAAGTTAGGGCGTTTTTTGACTGGAAAATGCGGGCTCCGAGAAATCGGAGCCCGCAGCGTTTATAACTGTGCCTTTTTATTCTTTTATTGACTTTTGGACAAAAAAGTTTATCATCATTTTTTGATAATCTGATTTTTAATTTAATTATTTTTTCTATGAATGCAGTGATTGTAGTTGTATTAGCCGTTGTCCTGTTTGGCGTTATCATTATGTTTAACCTTCAGAACGGCAAAATGAAACGGGCGCGAAAAAGCCAGAGCGCAGCTCAACGGGAATTCGGACGGGCAAAGGCTGAAGCCAGAGTTTATGCCAAAGAGCTGAAAAAACTTCTCGGCGGGCTTAACAAAAACGAATTGTCGGAGCTGCGTAACCGGATTGTTTCCGACAGAATGGAAGCAGAAAGCGCAAAAGAATCTTCTCAAAGAGAAGGAACGATTATTGCTTACCGTCATATTGTCGATGACATTGATGTTGAAATGGTGAGCAAAATGTCATGAAGCGTTTTTGACATTAGCAATGACTCAAAGGCAGAAAGAATTTCTTTCTGCCTTTCGGCATTTTTATGATTGGGCAGTAAAAGCTCAGAGAGCATTTGTCTTAATAGGATTTTTTTGCTTGCCTTTTTAATAAATTTTATTAATCTGAGAGCAAAAAAGGAGATTTACATGAAAAAAATATTGAGTGTTTTGGTTATGGCTGGCATGCTTTCCGCTTGTGCTACTGACCCTTATACGGGGGAGAGCAAAGTTTCTAAAACTGCATGGGGAACCGGAATCGGAACGGCAGTCGGTGCCGGTATCGGCGCATTGGCCGGCGGCAGCAAAGGAGCTTTAATCGGTGCCGGTGTCGGTGCTTTGGGCGGAGCGGCCACAGGCGGTTATATGGATTTGCAGGCTCGCGAACTGCGTCAGCAGTTATTGGGAACCGGCGTTCAGGTTCAGACTTTGGATAATGGGCAAATTTTGTTGATTATGCCGGGGAATATTACTTTTGCAACAGATTCTGCCGTTTTCCAGACCGGATTTAATTCGGTGTTGGATTCTGTGGCAAAGGTTTTGGCAAAATATAACAATACAGCCGTTTATGTTACCGGTTATACCGATAATACCGGCTCCGATGCTTATAACAACAAATTGTCACAGGAAAGGGCTTCGGCTGTTGCTAATTATTTGTCTCTGCGCGGGGTAAATGCTTCCCGCATGGTTGTCCGCGGACTTGGCAAAGCTAATCCGATTGCATCAAATGCAACGGCTGAGGGACGGGCGCAGAACCGCCGTGTTGAAATCAGCATTCAGCAGCTGAACTAAAGTTTATAAAAACATGCAAATGTAAGCCCGAACATTGTTTTCGGGCTTTTTGCATAAAAAAACGCCTCTTGAATTGTCCAAAAACGTAACCATATCTGTTTTTACCAATTAACAGTAAGAGGATAAGCAAATGAAAAAGATTGCCACTTTAGTTATGTTTACGTTTTTGGCAATGACCGGATATTATGTCGGTGCAGCTGTTGCTCAAAGCTATGGCACAGCGGCGCAATCGGCAGCCGAAGTTGCCGCTCAGGATAAGGATAATGCCGGAAACGGCGTCCTGATTATGGAAGAATATGATGCAGTTGTTACTCCTGCGGTATTGACGCCGGCAGAAGCTGCCAAGGCCGCTGACAATAAAAACAAGAATATGGATAATTCTCCCGTAAATGCAGCCGGTCTCAATCCGTCCGATAATTCGGTTATTGTCGGAGAAAGCGTAAGCGAAACTGAAATTGCCGATTAAGCATTTTGTCTGTTCCACCTAAGACTAATCTTCCGGAGGCTTAACCCCTCGCTTCCGGAAGAATTTTTTAGGCTATGAAAAAAAAGCCGCAGGTTATGCGGCTTTTGTGTTTGTCGGGCAAAGTTAAAAAGTATAACGCAGTCCGGCCGTGTATTCGGTCAGATGGTCATAATTGTGGATTTTATCGGTATGGATATAACGGGCGATGGCTCGTACGGCCCAGTTATCGTCAATATTGTATTGCAGTCCGGCGCCGAAACGATAGCCCCAACCATGGTCGTCGTTATGCCCGCCGTTGGTGAATTTTTGCTTGAAAGTATATTGTCCGATGCCGGCAGTTGCCAGAGGCGCAATCCGACCTTTGCAGCCAAGCGGCAAATAAGCCAGCATATCTAAACCGTAAGCGTTAAAGGTGGTGTTTTTCAACGCTTGGTGCCTAAAGTCATCTTTTCCGGCATATTGATAAAAGACTTCGGTTCCGAAATAACGGTTATAGACTGAGCCGAGAACGGCGACGGCAGAATTGTAATTCGGGCGCAGTTTTTTGGCGTTAGCACGGGTATGGGCATAATTGATGCCCAAATACGGGCGATAGACGTTTTCGATGGCTTCAGCCGGAGTGGCAATTGCTGTCAAGGCAGCCAAAGCGGCAAGTTTTGTTACTAATTTGCGCATTTTTATTCCTTTCTTTATTACTTTTTAATATAATGTAAGCTATAGTTTGCAAAAGTAAAGCAAAATCTGTCCGGCAGAAAGGAGTGGATTATGAGAAATAAATCAGAGCAATCGGGGTACACCTTGCTTGAATCGATAGCTTTTATCTGTATCATTATCATGGTGGCGATTTCGATTATAAGCGTTGTCAGCCATATGCTTGACCGCTATAGAATCAGCCGTCTTACTTCTCAGGTTACTGAATTGCAAAAGTCAATCAACAATCGCTTTGCTGCAGCCGAAAATTATAACAAGCTTACATCTAAATTGCTTAAAAACGAAAATTTAGCACCGGGAGACATGAACTGGAAAGGTACCAGCATGTATCATAAGTTCAACGGACAGGTTACGGTCGGATTCAATTATACATCCAATATTACAGGCCCGTCGAAGTCTGGTGAGAGCTATTTTATCCAGTTTGCCAAACTTCCGCGAAAAGCCTGTGTGGAGCTTGCTACCCAAAATTGGGCACATGACCAATATTCCAGTTTGATAACGATGATTGTTAACAGCAAATGGTGTTATTGGCGGGTTTACAGTAATGCGGGATATAAAAAATATATTATGCCGCTGTCAAATGCCTTGGCAACGGAATTATGCAACCAAAAGGATAATAATACAATCAAATGGGTTTTCCAATAGGCAAAAAAACGCAATAACAGATATAAAGAATACTTTTTGCTTGATTGTATATCTAAATTGAATTTATATATTGAAACAGTTAAAAATTTTAAGGAGAGCTAAGATGGTAGAAACTTCAGTCATTCTTCCCCCGGATTACAAGCCTTCGGCAGACGAAGAATATATGAACGAATTGCAACTGGAATATTTCCGCCGTAAACTGGAGAATTGGAAAAAGTCATTGGTCAGCCAGTCGAAAGACACTTTGGAAGACCTGCGTCAGGGAGGCTTGAACCAACCGGACGATATTGACCGTGCATCAATGGAAACGGACAAAGCGCTCGATCTGCGCACCAAAGACCGTGCCCGCAAATTGATTGCCAAAATTAATTCGGCATTGAAACGCATAGAAGACGGTGAATACGGCTATTGTGAAGAAACCGGCGAACCTATCGGTGTCGATCGTTTGGAAGCTCGTCCGGTTGCAACCCTCTGCCTTGAGGCTCAGGAGCGCCACGAAAGAATGGAAAAAACTTACAGCGAGGACTAGGCCTCCGTTATGGATAAAAAAGATTTTATATTAGCCTCGGCTTCTCCGCAGCGTTTTGCGTTGCTTGAACAAATTGGTTGTCCGCCCAAGACGGTGGCTCCGGCCGATATTGATGAAAGTGTTCGGCAATATGAAACGCCGACGGCCTATGTTAAACGTATGGCGTTGGAAAAGGCTTTGAACGTAGCAAACAAGTATCCGGATGAAAATATTTTAGCTGGAGATACGATTGTTGCCGTTGGCCGTCGCATTTTGCGCAAAGCCCATAATGATGAGGAACAGACCGAGGTTATGAACCTCCTTTCCGGGCGTGCCTGTCGGGTTATCAGTGCCGTCTGCCTGATTTCTCGAGATGGCAGAGTTGCCGAACGTTGCGTCATGTCTCGGGTTGTTACCAAGAAGATGAACGAAGAGGAAATCCGTGACTATGTGGCTTCACGCGAATGGGTCGGTTGCTGCGGATATAAGATTGAAGGGCGCTTTGCCGGATATGTCAGCCAAATTGTCGGCTCTTACAGCGGAATTGTCGGTTTGCCGCTGTTTGAAACGCAGAATTTATTAAAAGGGATAGGTGTAAAATGAGTATTGATACCATTGTTTATGATAAAAACAGTCAGGTAACGGGAATTGCCCTGTTGGAAAAAGGCGAAGTCCGCAGTATTGAAATTATCAGCGGCAATCAGGCAATCAGCGGTAATGTCTATTTGGGGAAAATTACCAAGAAAGTATCTCTGGCTCAGGACAGGGAAGGCTTTTTTGTAAATATAGGCGACGGAAAAGATGCATTTCTGAACGGTGATGAATACGGAATGACTGAGGCCCGTTTGGTTGAAGGACAGAGTGTGGTTGTGCAGGTTGCACAGGAACGTCACGCCGAAAAGAATGCGCGGCTGGTGCGTTCTATCCAGCTGGTCGGCACCTATTTGGTTTATTGTCCGTATCGAATGAGTGTTGAGGCTTCAAACAAAATTGAGGATAAAGCGCGCGTGTCTGAATTGACGGATGCCGTCAGAGATCATATTACCGGACAAGAAGGTTGGGTTATTCGTACCGCGGCAGGCACGGCACCGATTGAGGTTGTTGTTGCCGAGATGGAAAATTTGCGCGGTACTTTTGAACATATCCGCGTGAAAGCCCGCAACAAACAAGCTCCCAGCCTGCTGTACAGCAAACCTGACAGTGTTTTGGAAACTGTCGGTTATTATAAAAACCTTGGCAGCCTGCAAAAAATTGTGACCAATAACCGCAATTTGGAAAATGAGATTGATACGGCAGAAATAGAATTTGTCGTCAGCAACAGTCCGTTTGAAGAATACGGCGTTGACGAGGTTATCGGCGAAGCGTTGGAAAAGACCGTAAAATTAAAGTCCGGCGGACGTATTACGATTGAAGAAACCCGCGCCTGCGTTGCAATTGACGTTGACAGCGGCCGTGACAGCGGCGGCGGAGCCATTAACCGCCTGAATGAAGAAGCGGCGGTCGAAATTGCCAAGCAAATCAGGCTGCGTAACTTGTCGGGCAAGATTGTGATTGATTTTGCAGGGCATTCCGAATTTAAGTATATCAAACCTTTGTTGGAAATTTTGGAACGCGAGCTGCGCGACGATATGACCAAGAGCCGTGTCATCGGATTGAGCCACGGCGGTTTGGTAGAGATTATCCGCGTTCGCAAACGCCCGTCGCTTTCTGAGTTGATGACGGATGAGTGCGCTTCCTGTCAGGGAACCGGACGGGTAGAAAAGGGTGAATGATGAGCGAGGTCATTAAAACTTATTGCTGCCCGATATGCAAAAAGGTTTTTACCGATACAAAATATCGACCGTTTTGTTCAAAGCGTTGTGCTGATATTGACCTTGGAAACTGGTTTAACGAGGCATATCGTTTTGAGGCCGAGGAAATAGACGAACAGGATTTGGAAGAATTGGCCAAACTGCCGGAGCAACCGGAAGAATAAGAAAAACAATATCGGTACAGGCTGTGGAGACATCCGCAGCCTGTTTTTTTTATTATCAGCCTTATCAAAAACGATTTATCGGGGGATGTCATAGTTCTCTCATCGTTGCGTGCACCGTTTCTTTCCCCCGTTATTGCGAGCACCTTTAGGTGCATGGCAATCTAAAGATATAAAATTATATGTTATTACGCACATTATTTCTTATTTTTTATCTTTTTAATCGCCTTTAGAGGCATAACAATAAATATATAAAAACTTATTCATTAACGCACAAAAAAATACCATAAACAGACGCCTTGTTTCGGCGTTTTTATAAAAATGCTTGCTAAATTTTCGCTTTACCTTTAATATCATTCCTGCATCCGAGAGGTCGGGTGTGGAGTGTCACAACTCCTTCAAAACAAAACAAACTCTCCAACAGGGGGAGTGCCGGTAATATATTGAATAACGGCGACTGTTTTGTGGCAGTTTTTGAGCTCCTCCGCCTTAGATTTTTATAATCGGGCGGTTTTGTTTTAGAACAAAAGAAGAGGACACAATGCAGAGTTTTTCAGTTTATCAGCACAATCGTTGCACTTTGGCTTATGATGTAGCCGATCAGCTGCGCAAGCTGCGTGAAAGCCGAAATATATCGCTTGAATCTTTGTCAGAACATACGAAAATTTCGGTTGATACGCTCAAAAAACTTGAACTCGGGCATGTCCACGAATTGGATTATCTTTATCGTTTGGCTCGTTTTTATGATAAAAAAATCAAACTGACGTTTGAGTAATAAAAAACTTGTCGACAGTTTGTCAGCTCGCCGGAGCCGTTACAACAATCGAAAGGATATAATGCTGGAATTATCTGCTTATAAAAAGAACAAAAAAGAGCTGCGGGATGCCATTGCCGTCCAATTGCGTGCTTTGCGGGAAAAAGAAGGACTGTCAATCGAAGAACTTTCTGTTTGTACCGGTATTTCCGTTGAAATTCTCAGAGGAGTTGAAGACGGCAAGGCCCGCAGGTTGGGACACCTGTATCGCCTTGCGCGTTATTATGACAAGCAAATGAAAATAGAATTTTATTGATAATAAAAAAGCCGCTCAATTAGACGAGCGGCTTGACTGTTTGAGGTCGTACAGGCTATTTGCGGCGCAAGAATGACGGAATATCCAGATTGTTGCGGTCATCATCATTGCCTGCAAAAGAAGGGGTTACAGGTTCTTGATAATGCTGTTCCTGTTCCATTTTCTTTTTACGGTTACGCTTGGCGATTGAAAAGCCCGTGACTCTTTCAATAAGAGTAGGCGTATATTCTTCGCTTTCGCTGACAATCAGTTTTTCGCTTTCTTCAATTCTTGGAGCGGGAGCAAAAACTTGCGGCGTGCTGGCAAATAATTCCGGTTCTTCCTCATCAATAATCCGCGGGGCGGTTTTGGCTGTAAAACCGTTTCCCTGTGCTGACAAAGCGTTTTCCAGCTGAGCGTCAATATCATTGTGGTCGTTTTTGTTCATTACGGCTGCAAACAGGGACGATGCTTGCGGAATGTCATTGATAACGGCAGAATTGCTGCTTTCTGCTTCTGTTTCTTCTTCAAGCAAATCGTCAATAATGGCGATAGGTTCTTGAATTGATGCGGTTTCGTCTTCGGCGATAATATCGTCAATAAATGCCGTTTCTTTTTCGACAACTTCCGGTTCAACCTCTTCTTGCGGCATTTCCTGTTCTTCTTCTTTCAGGCTTTCCGGCGCAATGTTGGCAGCGAACTTGGCAAGGTTAGAATCCAGTTCGTCATTTGGCATATTCGGCAAAGAGCTGTCTTTGCTGTAGCTTTCTTCCAGATAGTTTGTGTTGGGCATGGCTGCCGGTCTGGCGCGTGGCGCCGCTTTGTCATCGTCGATGCCGGTGGCAACGATTGAAACTCTGATTTTGCCGGCCAGATTTTCGTCAAAGCTGGAGCCGAAGATAATATTAGCTTCTTCATCGACTTCTTCTTTGATACGGTTAGCGGCTTCGTCAATTTCAAACAAAGTAATGTCCGTGCCGCCGGTGATGTTAATCAACACGCCTTTGGCGCCGCTCATATTGCTGTCATCCAGTAACGGATTTGACAAGGCTTGTTCGGCAGCTCTGATAGCGCGGTCGTCGCCTTCGGCTTCGCCGGTGCCCATAATGGCTTTGCCTTTATCCTGCATAATGCTTTTGATGTCGGCAAAGTCAAGGTTGATAAGCCCCGGCATCATCATCAGATCGGTAATTGAGCGTACGCCGGAATAAAGCACATTATCGGCCATAACAAAAGCGTCAGCCAATGTTGTGTTTTTATCGGCAATGCGGAATAAATTCTGGTTCGGAATGATGATAATGCTGTCAACCGAAGAGATAAAGTCTTCTACGGCCTTTTCGGCAATTTGATAGCGTTTTTTGCCTTCAAACTGAAAAGGTTTGGTAATGACGCCAATGGTCAAAATACCTTTTTGCTTGGCAATGCGTGCCACAACCGGAGCTGCTCCCGAACCGGTGCCGCCCCCCATGCCGGCAGTAATAAATACCATATTGGCACCTTCAAGCTCTTTTTCAATTTCGGCTTGAGCCTCTTCCGCTGCAGCGCGTCCGATTTCCGGACAAGCGCCGGCGCCGAGTCCGTGGGTTGTTTCAACACCAAGCTGAATTTTACGGCTGCATTTTGAGTTTGCCAAAGCCTGAGCATCGGTATTGGCTACAATAAAGTCCACACCCTCAAGATTTTTAACAATCATGTTGTTAACGGCGTTTCCGCCGCCGCCGCCGACACCGATAACGGAAATGCGGGGTTTGAGGGTTATCATATTAGTTTCCGGAACGGCTAATGTTACAGGCATAGGTTTACTCCCAAATTCAATGGTGACATATATTATGTGCAATAGTATGTGAAAGTAATTAAGGTTTAGTTACCAAAATTAAAAATTTTGCTTCAGCCAGTTCATAATCCGATTAAAACGGCTGCCGTCGTTATTGATCGGTTTGGATATAATTTTGTTGGGCTTGCGCTCCGTGTAGTTTAACACGAACAAAAGTTGTCCGATAACCGTTGAGAAAGATGGATATTGCAAGACCGGATATTCCGAAATGTCCAGAATGTTGCCGATGTTGCGCGGGCGTCCCAAACGAACCTGTTTGTCAAGAATCATTGCGGCAACTTCCCTGATGCCCGAGAGTTGGCTTCCGCCGCCGGTCAGGACAATACGATGAGACGTAACGTCTTTTAAACCTTCTTCGGCCAACTTGTTGTTGACCAGCTCAAACATTTCCTCAATACGTGGGGCGATAATACCGATAAGTTCAGATTTAGGAACCTGTTTTATCAGGCTGTCGTCTTCCTCGCCGACGGGGTAGACGTTGATGGTTTCGTTTTGATCTTTTGAGGTCAGAAAAGCGCAGCCGTGCAGCGTTTTCAGCCTTTCGGCATGGGCAAAGGATGTGGTCAGTCCCCATGCGATGTCATTGGTAACGTTGTTGCCGCCGACGCCGATGGAACTGAAATAAACGGGATGTCCGTGTTTGAAACTTGCAATGCTGGTCGTGCCGCCACCAATGTCAATGACCGTAGCGCCGAGTTCTTTTTCATCATCAACCAGACAAGCCAGACCTGAAGAATAAGCCGACAGGACTTTTTCCGCAATTTCAAGGTTTGAGTTGTCAAGCACCGTTTTGATGTTGCGAAACATAATCTCGGGAACCATGCCCAAAAGAACGTCGACCGAAAGGTTTTCGCCGAAAAGGTTGCGCGGATCTCCGGTTTCTTCCCCGAAATCAAGTCGGTAGCCGGTCGGCAGGCAGTGGATCAGTTCGTTGTTTTCGACATTGATTTTGTTAATGCCTTTTTCAATAACCTTTTTGATTTCGACTTCGGTAATCGGCTTGGATTTGTTAAGGCTGATGGCTGCGCGCTTGATATGGCTTTTGACCTTGTCGCCGGAAATGTTGACAATGATGCGTTCAACCCTTTCATTGGCCATTTGTTCGGCGGCTTCTACTGCGTCGCAGACCGAGTAAGTTGCCTGCTTTATGTCGGTAATCATGCCGTTTTTGATGCCTTTGGAAGCGTTGTATCCATAGCCGGCGATTGTAATTTTTTGATCGCGGCTGACGCGGGCTATAACACAAGATACCTTGGACGAACCGATGTCCAAAGCAGCAATTAAAGTCTGTCGATTAAAAGAATTCATTTTATCGGCTCCTTTCTTTGCTATATTCCGTGTTCTTGTTTGCCGTGCATGCTTAAACGCTCTGTTGATGGGAGTTTGCGCGGGGTTACTAAAATTTTGTTATCAAATCTTAAATCAATGATGGTTAATTTACGTTTAAGAAGTCCGCGGGTTTGGTTTAATTTTATCAATTTTTTCCATGCGGCGGCAATGTCCTGAGCCGGCAGTTTGATGGTTATGCCGTCTTCAATGTCGTCAAGGATAATATTCCAGCGCCTTTCCGAAATGAAATTTGCCGCTTTAATGCGTTTATACAAATTGTCGTCTGATTTGACAACGGCAAGCAGCTCGTTCAGGTGTTCCGGTGCTCCGGCTCCGACAATCAGCAGCAGAGGAATGCGCGGCAGCTGTTCCGTATTGATTACCCGTCCTTCGGTGTCAACAGGATAAAAACGGCCGTTGATTTGCCAAATGGCTTGAACGCGGCGTTCCGTAAGCCCTATTTTTATGATGTTTGGCATATAGCTGCGTTCAATCCTTGCCGATTTTACCCATGGGAGCTGTTCCAGATCATTGCGCAATTGATGAATGTCTGGACTGAAAATGTTGTCGCCGCGGTGCAGATTGATAACGTTGTTTACTTCTTCCATCGGGGTTTTGGTGCGCCCGTATACTAAGATGTCATCAACCGTAAAGCCTATTTTTGTGGTGAAGTCTATCAGATAATCAGAAACGGAGGTCAGTTTTTGACCGACAAAATTGGTTTTGACAATATAAATTCCGAGAGCTGCCGATGCCGTCAGCCCTAAAAGAAATAGATTTCCGATCAGGCGGTACGGCCACAGCCTGGGAAGCGATACCCTGAGATTTTCATCAATCTGAGGAGCGGAAATCTCCGGTTTTATGTTCTTTTTTCTAAACCACATTTATTTTTCTACGCCGACTCTTTTTACTTCCCATTCCAAGGTGATATAAGTTTTTTGCCGTACCTGATTTATAATCATTTCACCAAGAGTTTCAATGTCTTTGGCCGTAGCATTGCCGGTATTGATAAGAAAGTTGCAATGCTTTTCCGAAACTTTGGCGCCGCCGACGGAAAAATTGTCGCAGCCTGATTTTTTGATAAGTTCCCAAGCGCGCAGTCCCTGTGGGTTCTTAAAGGTGGAACCGGCGGTTTTTTGGTTGTGCGGCTGATGGGCTTGGCGATAAGCCTTTTGTTCGGCAAGGGTTTTTTCGATGTTTTCTTTCGAATCGGCAGCAACGTTAAAAGTAATGGACAAGATAATCCAGTCGTCGGGAAAACAGCTGCTGCGATAATCCAGTTCAAGGTCTTTGACGCCGATTGTCTTGATTTCGCCGGCGCCGTTCATAATTTGAGCAGATTTTATAACATCTTTTACTTCCCGACCAAAACAACCGGCGTTGCTTTTGACCGAGCCGCCGATAACGCCGGGAATGGAACACAAAAATTCCAATCCTCCCAAACGATGGCTGATAAGGTGTTTTTTCAGCTCAATGTTACGCAGTCCGGCGCCGCAGGTTATTTCGTCAGCATCGATGTTGACTTGTTTGAAAGCCGGGCTGTCAAGCTTGATGACGACGCCGGGGATGCCGCCGTCGCGCACCAACAGATTGGATCCGCCGCCGACCAGAAAAACAGGAATGTTTTTGGGACGGTTGCGTATGAAAAGACTCAAATCATCGATATCGTGCGGTATATACATTATTTCTGCCGGACCGCCGACGCCAAACCAAGTATGGCGGCTCATGGATACATTTTGCAGATATTTGCCGCGAACTTTAGGCAGGGCGGAAAGGAGGGAATTTTTTTTAAAAAAGTTCAAACCAAACATATTATCCTCTTTTCAATTGTTTTTCGATTAGGCTTGCCAATCTTTTGTCGGCGTCGGTAATTGCAAACTTTTTGGTATTAATTGACATTTCGGACAGTTTTGACGGATTTTTAATTAAAAAGGTTAAAATTTCAGACAGCCTTTGTTCCGTGAAGTCTTTTTGGGCAATGACCAGACCGCCTTCTTTGTTCTTAAACTCGGCAGCATTAAAGGTTTGGTGGTCGTCAGCGGCAGTGGGTAGCGGTACCAAAATTGACGGAATGCCGGCAGCGGCGATTTCACTGACCGAAGAAGCACCGGCTCTGGAAATAATCAGATGGCAGTTTGCGTATAATTCCGGCATATTGTCGAAAAAATGTGAGATGGTTGTGCGGCAAAGGCTGTTTTCATATTCCTTTTGCAGGCTTTCCACATCGTCGCGGCGGCACTGTTGGGTGATGTTAAGCCTTTTTTGCAGTTCCGGCGGTAACTGTTTTATAGCCTGAGGAATAACATTGCCGAAAATTTTTGCCCCTTGAGAACCGCCTAAAATCAAAAGATTGAAAGGATTTGTTTCTGAGGACGGGGTGTATTCTTGTTCAAAAAGGCGGCTGATGCTGTTACGCACCGGCATGCCGGTCTGAACGCTGCAGCGTCCGGCAGGAGCGTATTTTGTTCTAGGAAAGCTGGTGGCTGCCACTGTTGCATATTTTGCCAGAAAGCGGTTAGTACGACTCATAACCGAATTTTGCTCGTGAATAATAAGGTCTTTTCCGAGCAAAATGGCAGCAACCGAACAGGGAAAAGAGGCATATCCGCCAAATCCGACAACACAACACGGTCGGCTGCGGGCAATAATCCACATTGATTGCAAAGTGCCAATCGCCAACTTGACAAGGCTTTTGATTTTGAACCATTTGCTTTTGCCGACCAGAGCGCCGCTCAAAACAGCGCGGTTTTCAATTTCACCGAGTTTGCCTCGGTAATTGTTTTGGCCGCGCTTGTCCGTAACCAACATTAGGCGGTAGCCGCGTTCGGAGAGTTCTTGCGCCAGAGCGTCCGCCGGATAAACATGCCCTCCGGTTCCTCCTGCCGTCAGAATAATCAATTTTGATTTTTTATCAGATTTCATCTTTATCCTCCGCGTGTATGTTTTTACGGGTAATTGCCAGCAGCATGCCCATACCGATAGCTGTGGCAATAATTGACGAGCCGCCGTAAGAAATAAACGGCAGGGTCATGCCTTTAGTCGGAATCAGGTGCAGGGTTGATGCCATGTTAATGATTGATTGTAAGCCGAAAGACATGGCCAGTCCCGAGGCCGACAGGATAATAAACAGATTGTTGTCTTTGCATGATGTCAACAGTGATCGGAGTACGATTGTGGCATAAAGCGCAACAATCGTCAGACATAGAAAAACGCCGTATTCTTCACCGGCAACGGCATAAATAAAGTCGGTATGGGCGTCGGGGATATAAGAGCGTACAATGCCTTCTCCGGGGCCGCGTCCGAACAGGTTGCCGCTTTGAAAAGCTTCAAGAGCTTTTTTAACCTGAAAACTGAGCTCTCCGCCTGAGGCAAAAAATTGGTGAAAGCGAATTTGAAAATGCGGCAACAAGAAGTAAGCAGCTATCAGTCCGGCAATGCCGGCGCCGCCGAGGGCAAAAACAAAAAACAAGGGTAATCCGCTGAGATAAAACTGAAAGCCCCAAACCAGACTGATAACAATGGTCATACCAACATCCGGCTGGCTGACGACCAGTCCCGCCGTTATGACAAACAGGAAAATTGACAGAATGTTTCCCGGAAATTCGGCATGTTGGCGCTGTCCGTCAAAAAGCCATGCGGCGGTTATGATAAAAAACGGCTTGACAAATTCCGACGGTTGGAGTGAAAAACCGCATAGTGACAACCAGCGTGAAGCCCCTTTGTTGGCCTCACCGCTGATAAAAGTGACACAAACGAGAGCAATTGCCGCAACATAGCCCAGCAGTGACAAGCGGCGGATAATTTTGAGCCGCTGCATTGATAGGAATATCATAACGGCAAAGGCTATAGGGGCAAAAAAGAGATGGCGCTTTATAAAATGGTAACTGCCGTAACCGATACGGGTTGCTACGGCGGGGCTGGCGGAAAAAGTCAAAAATATGCCAATCAGCATCAGTGTACAAATGCAGATGAGCAAGGGTTTGTCGATTGTCCACCACCAGTTGGTCAGGCGGTTGCGGTTACCATGGTTTGCAAACATTCGCTTCTCCTACAGCGACGGGCTTATTACTGAAATGAGCCCGAGAATTGCGGCAATCCAGCCGACAATCCAAAAACGCATGACGACTGTCGTTTCTTTCCAGCCGAGCTGTTCAAAGTGATGATGTATCGGAGCCATGAGAAAAACTCTTTTTTTGGTACGTTTATACCAGAAAACCTGAATCATCACCGACAAGGCTTCAATTACGAAAACGATGCCGATTATCGCAAGCAGGAGCTCTTGTTTGGACAGGATGGCAATGGTTCCTAATAAGGCTCCGAGAGAGAGAGAGCCGGTATCGCCCATGAAAATCTTGGCAGGAGAGCAGTTGAACCATAAAAAGCCAGCACAAGCGCCGATAACCGCAGAACAGATAATACTCAAACTGGGATAAGGCAGAAAGTTCGGAAGTCCGAAACCGATCAACAAGGTTATAATTCCCAAAACGACAAACGGCGGAATCAGCAATCCGGCAGCCAAGCCGTCCAGTCCGTCGCTTAAGTTAACGGCATTGGAGGCTCCGGCGATTACGATCATGGCAAACGGAATGAAAAAATACCAAAGGTTAATTGTTATGTTCAGATAGGGGATAATGAGGCCGTATTTGAGCGGTGACTGATACTGGTCAACGGCAAACAGGGCAATGCCGAGGGCTGCGGCAAACTGAATCAGTAGTTTGACACGAGCCGTCATGGCATCCGGTGTGTGTTTTTTGACCTTGATATAATCATCGTAAAATCCGGCTGCTCCGAAAACAACCAATACGCCAAGACAAACCCAAGTCGTGCTGAGGGTCAAATTGGCATACAGCAAAGTTGAAACAAAAATTGATACAAGGATTAACAAGCCTCCCATAGTCGGAGTCCCTTTTTTGGAGAGAAGATGGCTTTGCGGGCCGCATTCACGTATCGGCTGCCCTTCGTGCTGCCAGGCATGCATAATCTCAATAAATTTTTTGCCGCCGGCAAGCATTATGGCAAAAGCTGTAAAAAACGCCAGAACATTAGCGTAAAGAGGGTTTAAGAAACTGTATAACATCTGGTTTTTCCCGATAAAAATTACATTTATTTTAACATAGCCGAAAATCTCTAAAAATTTGATTAAAATCAGCCGTTGAATTGCCGATAACGTCAATTATTTATATCTTTGGTATGAAGATTTTACGAGGCTTGCATGAACGAAAAAGAAAAACATGTCGAAATATGGATTATCAGCATTATTTTGGCGGCAATAGCCATATGGTGGGGATGGAAACATTATCATTCGGGCAATACGGCGGTTATATTGCCGTCAGCAGCACAGGTTCATGCTGTGCCCATTGTGGAAAAAGAAGTAACTGTCGAGAAAAAATATATCGGTTATATTACACCTGTTAATGATGTAGACGTACGTCCTTATATAAACGGTTTTATCAGCGAAGTTTCTGTCGAAGGCGGGCAGGTTGTGTCGCAGGGGGATGTGCTTTTGGTTATTGAGCCGTCGGAGTATAAGGCGGCTTTTAATGCGGCTGAAGCGTCCGTGGTCAAGGCCGAGGCGGATTTTAATTATGCCCGTGATTATTATCAACGGATTAAAAAAGCAGGAACTAAAGCTGTTTCACAGACTGAAACGGATAATGCCAGAGCGCAGTTTCTGTCGGCGCAGGCTGCTTTAGTGGGAGCTAAGGCTTCGGCCGAACAGGCAAAAGTCAATTTGGGCTATACGGTTATCAGTTCGACGATTGACGGCGTTGTCGGCAATGTAGCCTTGACTCCGGGCGATTATGTTTCGCCGCAAACTTTGCTTTTAACTGTGGTTCAGGCCAATCCCATGCGGGTGGTCTTTTCAATCAGTGATAAAGATTATTTGGAAGAAACCCGTAAAAAGGCTATGTTTGACGGTGAGAAAATTCGTCTGAAATTAGCTGACGGCAGCCTTTACCCGCAGGTCGGAAAATTTCGTTACAGCGATAATAAAATAGACCGTTCAACCAATGCCATAGCCGTTTATGCCGATTTTGACAATCCGCAAAGGCTTTTGGTCGATAATGCTTATGTTACGGTTTTGGTTGAAAAGCAATATAATGGCGTGGTCGTTGCCAAAGATTTGGTTAATTTGCAGCAGGACGGAAGTTTTGTTTATGCGGCAGCAGGCGATATTGTAAAAAAACATCCGGTAGAAATTTTAAGCGAGTACGGAAATAATTATGTATTGAAAAACAACTTTGCTGCCGGTGTGCGTTTGGTAACCGATAAGGTAACTCTGCGCGATGCAGAGCAGAAAATGAATGTTATTGATAATCCGGCAGGCACGGCGGAGGCAAAATAGCAATGTTTTCAAAATATTTTATTGATCGTCCGCGTTTTGCCGCCGTCGTTTCGGTGGTTATGGTTTTGTTGGGGCTATTGGCGGTTGCGGTCATGCCGGTATCGCAATATCCTCAGATTACGCCGCCGCAAATTGTCGTTAGTACAACTTATCCCGGAGCCAGTGCGCAAGTGGTGGTTGATACGGTAGCGGTGCCGATTGAAAACCAGATTAACGGTGTGGAAGATATGTTGTATATGAGTTCGTCTTCCAATGACCAAGGCAGTTACAAATTGACAATTACCTTTAATATCGGAACCGATCCCGATATTGCGCAAGTTAAGGTTCAGAACAGGCTTAATCAAGTTATGTCCCAGCTTCCGGCAATCGTGCAGCAGGAAGGAATTGACGTTACGACCGAAATGTCGAATATGCTGGCGCTTCTTGTCCTGCGCTCGCCACATAATACTTTTAACGACCTTTATCTGAGCAATTATGCCTATACTAATATCAAAAATCCGCTCGGTCGTGTGGACGGCGTGAGCGATGTGCAGATTTTCGGTCCGCAGTACAGTATGCGTGTGTGGTTGGATGCGGAAAAAATTTCGTCATTGGGGCTGAACAGCTCGGATATTGTTAGTATAATTGCTTCGCAAAACGTGCAGGCGTCAATCGGCAGCATCGGTTCGGCTCCGGCACCGGAAGGTACCAATATGGTATTATCGCTGTCGGCCAAAGGACTTCTTAATTCGGTAGAAGACTTTCGGAAAATTGTTGTTGCCACATCTGCGGACGGTGGGTTGGTACGGCTTGAAGACGTTTCGCGGATTGAACTCGGTGCGGATACTTATACCATGAATGCGTCTTTTGATAATGCGCCGGCGGTTATTATGTCGCTGAGCCAAACGCCGGGGTCAAATTCGCTGAACATTATGAATGGCGTAGCCAAAGAGATTGAGCGGTTGTCAAAAACTTTTCGCGGAGATATGGAGTTTAAAATAGCTTATGACTCAACGCAATATGTTCGGGCTTCAATTGCCGCCATTATTGAGACTTTGGTTATTACATTTTTGTTGGTCGTTTTGGTCACATATATATTTTTGCAAAAAGTGCGGACGACGCTTATTCCGTTGATTACCATTCCGGTATCGCTGATTGCGACTTTTGCCGTTTTGTACCTTTTGGGTTTTGATATCAATATTTTGACGTTGTTTGCCATGATTCTGGCGATAGGTTTGGTGGTGGATGATGCGATTATCGTAGTTGAGCGCGTTCAATATCTGATGGCTTATGACAATCTGGATGCCAATGGCGCTTCGATTAAGGCAATGGAGCAAATCGGCAGTGCCATTGTGGCAACGACTTTTGTTCTGCTGTCTATTTTTGTGCCGGTGGGGTTGATGGCCGGCATTACCGGAAAGATTTATCAGCAGTTTGCCGTGACGATTGCAACAGCCGTGATTTTCTCGGCTTTTAATGCCCTGACGCTCAGTCCGTCGTTATGTGCCATTTTTCTGCGTGGGGATAAAAATGGACAGGCTCACGGCTTTTTTAAAGCGTTTGACGATGTTATCGACTATTTTAAACAAAAATATTTGGTTGTGGTCTCTTTCTTTTCGGCACGTCCGAAAGTTACGGCTGTTGTAACATTGGCGGTTATCGCCGTTCTGGCAATCGGCTTTAAATTGACGGCAACTTCTTTTCTGCCTGAAGAAGATCAGGGGATTATATTTGGCGATATTCAATTGGCGGATACGGCCAGTATTAATCAAACTAATGAAGAATTGAGCAAAATCAGCAATGAAGTTTTGAAAATTGACGGTGTGCAGTATTTTATCGGTGTGGCAGGATACAGTATGCTGGGTGGTGCAGGCGAAAATGTTGCCTTAGGGGTAATTGGTCTCAAGCCTTGGGCGGAACGTACGGCAAAAAATACGTCAGTCGAAGCGATTACGGCAGAATTGGCTGAGAAATTTGCAGGCAGCAACAGTGCAAAGATAAACTTTTTTGCACCGCCGGCTATCCCCGGAATTGGCAACAGCAGCGGTTTGACATTGGAGTTTTTGGCGGTTAATCAGGATATATCGTCCGGACAGCTTTTTGACGAGCTGCAAAAGTTTTTGGCTGCGCTTAATTCCAGCCCCGAGTTATCATATGCCTTCAGCGTTTATACAGCGGATGCGCCGCATGTTTATTTGGATGTTGACCGAACAAAATTGGAGGCCTACGGCATTCAGGTCAGTGAGCTGTTTGCCGTGTTGCAAAATAATTTGGGCTCAAGATATGTTAATAACATTACTTTGAGCGGGCAGGTTAACAAAGTGATTATTCAAGCGGACTTTAACTATCGCCGCAGTATTGACGATGTGAAAAATTTATATGTGCGTTCAAAAAGCGGTGCTATGATTAAGGTCAGCAGTTTTGCGGATGTCAGGATAGAATTGTCACCGAAAATTATAACACGATACAACCAGTATCAAGATGCCTCCATTGTAGCGCAAAGCGCTGCCGGCATTAGTACCGGTACGGCGATAAATGCCGTTGAGCAAAAAGCTGGGCAAGATTTGTCATCTGATGATTATCAGATTGAGTGGACAGGATTGAGCCTGCAGGAAGTCGAGGCGTCAGGTTTGGCAATCTTCCTTATTATTTTGGCGTTAATTTTTTGCTATTTGTTCTTAGTGGCGCTGTATGAAAGCTGGATGCTGGCGTTTGCCGTTATGTTTTCAACGATTTTTGCCATTCTCGGTGCTTTGGCCGGATTATATCTGGCAGGACAGTCCTTAAGCATTTATGCTCAATTGGGACTGGTTATGCTGATCGGGCTGGCTGCCAAAAATGCTATTTTAATTGTTGAATTTACAAAAGCCTATCGTGAAGACGGCGCATCTATTCTTGAAGCTTCGGTTAAGGGGGCGGGAGAACGTTTTCGGGCGGTGTTGATGACAGCTCTGACGTTTATTCTTGGTGTTTTTCCGATGGTTGTTGCGACCGGTGCCGGTGCTGCCAGCCAGATTGCAATCGGAACGGCGGTTTTTTACGGTATGATTGCCGCAACAATTGTCGGTATTATTTTTATTCCGGCTTATTTTGCTTTGTTTGAGCATATAAAAGAATGGGCCGGCGGTAACAAGTTTAAGCCTGATCCGTCAGAAGACATGGGAATTACGCTGAATGGCAACAGCAAGGAGAAACAATAATGCGAGTGCGTTTGATGTATGGAATCGTGCCTATGGCTTTGCTGGCAGCTTGTTCGGTCGGACCGGATTATAAACGTCCGGAATTTTGGGATAAACAGGCGTTGGAAAGCAGTTTGGGTGTTGTCGAGAATAATTATCCGGTCAGCGTGTTTTGGTATCAGGCTTTTGGTGATGAAACCTTAAATTGGCTGGTAGGTGAGGCATTGCGCAGCAGTCCGAATGTTAAAATTGCCCTGTCAAGGTTACATCAGGCACGCTACAGCCTTAATATCAATCGGGTTGAATACTGGCCGACAATAGATGCAAACGGTTCTTATAATTATGCCTATGCTCCGAAATATGCGGAATTAGGGGATAAAACAAGCTATTTTCGCGGCGGGCTTGACGCTTCTTGGGAAATAGATATCTGGGGAGGCGGTCGTCGTCAAACCGAGAGCTATATGGCATTATATAAAGCTGCAGCCGATAATTTTAACGATGTACTGCTGTCGATGACGGCTGAAGTTGCCAATACATATATTTTACTGCGAACGATGCAGGAACAGTTACGGATTTCAAATGAAAATCTTAAGTTGCAGCAGGATATTTTAGCAACGGTACAAGCAAAATACAAATCCGGACTGGCGGATGACGCGGCGCTTCATCAAGCTGAGTATGCGGTTCAAACAACCAAGGCTTTAATTCCTGATTTGGAATATCAGGAACAGGCCTATAAAAACGCTTTGGCCATTTTGCTCGGGCGCTTGCCTGACAGTGTGGATGGTTTGGAACTGTCCGATATAAATCCGGTGGCTGTAACATTTAATTTTGATTTGGACAGGTTGGCCGAGTTTCCCCTTGATGCTGTTCGCAATCGTCCGGATGTGCGAGCTGCGGAAAATATGCTGATTTCCAAAAATGCCGATATCGGCAGAGCCGTTGCTGCCATGTTTCCGAGTGTGAGTATTAGCGCTGCGTTGGGATGGCAGGGGCATTTGTTTCGTGATTTGGGACGTTCGGAAAACGCTGCCTACGGATATACGCCGGCAATAAGCTTACCGCTGTTCCATTGGGGGGCATTGGTCAATCAGGTGAAGTTGAGCAAGTCGGTTAAGGAAGAATATGTTTACAGTTATCAAAATGCTTTGTTGAACGCTGCGGAAGAAATAAAAAATTCTATGGTGGCTGTGGAGAGAGAATATGAAAAGAATACGGCGTTGCAAAAATCGGCGTCCAGCATGAAAAAAGTTTTATCTTCAATGAAGGTAAAATATAAGGAAGGTCTGATTGAATTCAGCGATTTGCTGTCAACGGAACAACGTTTGTTGGAAGTGCAAAACAATCTGGCCGCCAGCCGTGGCGCCGTTTATCAAAAAATTATAAGTTTTTACAAAGCTGTCGGCGGTGGCTATTAGCCAAACGGTTATTGATACGGATTACGCAGGTAGATGTTGGTTACTTCCGGAATGTTATAATTGCGCGCGGTGTATCCGCGGCCTTCCATGCAGTCGACATAGGCCTGATAGTCAATATCATCGTCATCTTCAGGCCGAGCCATGTTTACTATAACAGGCTGTGCGCCGGCATAAGGAATGAAACTTGCCCAAATGCCGCTTTTTCCGTTCCAGTCGGCACGGATTTCAAGGTTCTTTTCTTCGGTGTAGAAAAAGCTGTGAAACCATTTTTGGGCTGCCGGAAAGAATTTAAAGGTTGCAGCTTGCTGCATGCAATATTTGTGGTCGGTAGAGAATTTTTGAATACCGGTATGCGGGCGCTGCCAGTGAAAAATTTCCTGTCCGTTGCCATGGGCGTCAAACCAGCTGAAAGGGGGAATTTTCCACCAAGGCTTTTTCTGATGCTCGTTGGACGGGGTGCTGGAGCAAGCACTGAGTGCTAAAATGCAAATGATGACGGGGAACAAAAATTTTTTCATGGCTAAAAGTCCAAATTATTATAATGTTTTGACGGCAAAATGCCTTTAATGTTGTCTTTTAAGATTTCTTTAAAACTTGGACGAGATTTAATTTTAGAATACCAGACTTTGGCATTTTTATAACCTTCCCAAGGAATGTCGCCGAGATAGTCAATTATTGACAGTTGAGCGGCAGCGCTGATATCGGCGAGAGAGAAGTTGTCTCCTGCCAAAAACTTGCGTGTTTCGCAAAGCCAATCAAGATATTCCATGTGGAAATTAAGATTGTTTAAGCCTTTTTTTAATATCCGCGAATCCGGAGCTGCTCCGGCCATAAAGCGTTTGAAAACTTTTTCCGTCACAATATTGCGATATACTTCACGGTAAAATTTTGTGTCAAACCATTCCGTAAGGCGGCGAATTTCGGCATGGTGCCGGATATCGCCGTTTATGAGCGGCATTTCTTTTTGTTTATATGCTTCGTCCAAAAATTCACAAATGGCATTGTTGCCAGTAATGACGTTGCCGTCATAAACAAAAATGGGAAGTTCTCCGGCCGGATTGAGGCGCAGAGCTTCTTGCGACATATTCCACGGTTCTTCTTCTTTGAGGACAAACAAAATCTGTTTCTCGCCCATAAGCAGGCGGACTTTGCGTGAAAAAGGAGAAATCGGATGATGTATCAGCAGAACCATTGAATTGACGCCCCAAAAATTGCATTACATTCCCAATGTAGCAATTTGTTTGGATTTGGTCAAGTCAGATGTTTGGATTATTTAAGGTATATGACGGAGGCACTGTTCCTTTGTTCTCTTCTTCAATCTGCCGCAGAATCTCAATTGCCCGCTCTCTTATTTTGTCGCGAACTTCTTGTCTGCCCAGCCATTGTGTCAGATTGTGCGACAAATATTCGCGTTCCATTGAAATTTTTGAAATGCCGATAAAAACAGGCATGCTCCATATGTTTTTTTTAGAAACGCTGACCAGATTTTGAATGCCGAGTTTCAACATTTCCGCTGTTCCGAACCAATAAGTGGTAAAAATGTAATCAATTTCTCCACGCATCAGCTTGCCGTACAGATCATAGGAATTATCAATTTTCTCAATGTTGAAGTTTTCCATTTGGTCGTGTACAAAATCGCTCCAATGCTCACGGCTGTCAATGGCGCCTTTCATGTTTTTGAGGTCTGATATTTTTTTGATTTCGCCGATACGCGACGGCAGCATAACCAAGTGGACGGGGTTATCAATGGCGGCCGGATAAATGAATTTAAGATCGGCATAAATTGCAGTATCAGAATACATACCGAGAATAATATCGGCGCGCCCTTTGGCGCCGCGGCGTATTGTTTCGACATAGTCGTCATCGCGGAAATTTTCAGCTGTAAAGTTTGCAAAAGTGCGAAAATCTTTTAAAAACTCATCAAAAAGCCCTTCATAATGGCCGGAAGTAGTGCGTCCGAGAGGATAATAGTCCGTAAAACCGACCGTACGTAAGATGGACGAAGAAATTGTTTTGGGAACGCCGAATTGAACCTGGGCTGCGGCAAAGCGGCAGGAAAAAATTGTGATGGCGGCCAACAGCATTGTTATCCAAAACTTTTTCATTTTCTGTTCTCCTAATGGTTTCGTTCAATAATGTAGCGGGCGAGAGCTCGGAGGTTTGACGCTTTTTCCCCGAAGGTTTCCAGCTCGGCAACAGCACTGTTTATCAGTTCTTCCGAAATGCTGCGTGCCATTTCCAAACCATAGAGGCTGACAAAAGTGAGCTTGTTTTGTCCGGCATCTTTACGCAGCGTTTTGCCGACAGCCTTTTCGTCTCCATAGGCGTCCAAAATGTCATCGGCTATTTGAAAGGCTATGCCTATTTTGCGAGAGTAGGCAATTAAGCGGGCTGTTTGCTCAATTGTCGCATTGCCCAATACGGCACCGGCTTCAACGGCGTAGCGCAACAGGCGACCGGTTTTCATTTCCTCAATATGCTTGATTGTGCTTTCGGCATCAAAGTTTTGTGATGTGTAGGCAGAGGCGATAAGGTCAAGCATCTGTCCTGAAACCATACCGTCAAAAGCGCCGGCAGCGGCTGCCAACATTTCAATCAGTCGGCAGCGTACAGCCGGATCAGCAGCTGTTTGAGGATAGCTCATTATTTCAAAAGCATAAGTTAAAAGCCCGTCTCCGGCAATAATGGCCGTTGCTTCGTCGAACTGTTTGTGGCAGGTCGGAAAACCGCGGCGCAGGTCATCATTGTCCATAGCCGGTAGGTCATCATGGATAAGCGAATAAGTATGAAGCATTTCAAGGGCCATTGCCGTGTTGAGCGCTTGTTCAAACGTAATTCCGAAAAGTTTTGCTGTTTCGCAAACCAAAAAGGGGCGCAGGCGTTTGCCGCCCCGTGTCAGGGAATAATACATGGCTTCGGACACGCGGCGCTCATCTCCGGCCGGGAAATTAAAGAAGCGGTCTATTTCCCGATTAAAGCGCAGAGAAAATTCTTTAAGTATGTTTTCAATTTCGCTCATTGATTTCGGTCTTATCTAAAGGTGTCAGTTCGTAGGTGCCATCCGGCGCGATTTCTATTTTTTCAATTTTTAACTTGGCGTCATTCAGCTTTTTTTCACAGAATTTTTTTAGGGCAACAGCTTGTTCATAAGCGTTGACGGCATCGTCAAGTTTTATTCTGCCTGCCTCAAGTTCTCGGACAAGGTTCTCAAGGCGGGAAAGCGCTTCTTCAAAGCTCAGCTTGTCAATATTTTCTTCAGACATGGGGTGTTTTCTCCGGTTATTTTGAAATAATATTAGAGGTATAATCTTTAAATTTCAATATCAATGTCTATTTTATAAATGGCTAATTAATGAAATAGCGGAGAAAAAGGTATGGAAAAGCTTAAAGCGGTGGCTAAGAGTGCAGGAATGCTTAAGGCGCTCGGAAATTCCAAGCGTTTGGAGATTGTGCATATTCTGCGGGAAAATGAAAAAAAAGTCGGAGAACTTGAGAAAATAATCGGTATCAGCCAGTCAGCGCTGTCGCAGCATTTGGCAGTTCTGCGAACGGCGGGTATTGTATCTACCCGCCGTGATGCTCAATCCGTTTTCTATTCTCTGGCAGATGAAAAATGCCGTAAACTTTTGGATCTTCTTGATAAATTGTATGGATAGGAACCTTTAGGACGCCTGCTGGTCATCTCCCAATCCCAGTTTTTCCATCATATTATCGTTTACATCTTCTCGTTGGGCAACAATCCATTCCGGAACATTCGGAGCTGCCGGCATTTTGGCCATAGCTTTCATTTTCGGGTCAAGATACCAACGAGGAGAATCGGCCATAATCGGGTGGTCAATATTACTTTGCATCAGTACAACTTGTTTTAACTGCGGTAAGCTCAACAGCTGAGAGGCCGTAATAACTGAAACGCCTTGCAGAGAGTAGGTTGTATTTTTGGCAAAAGGATTGGCACCCTTGGCTGCAAAACCTTCCTGTTTGGAGTAGGAAGACGTTTGCACCGTTTTGTTGCCGACCATTTTGGAGAAGCGTTGAGCTGTTTGCTCGTTGTTTTGTGACAAAATAACTTTGCAAGCGGTGGTGGAGATAACCGTTTCAAGGTCGTCTTTTCCGTACTTGCCGGAAATTTGTCCCAAGTCTTGTCCGATAAGCAGATATGATACTTTCTGTCCGCGACCGACCGCAGGACCGTCAATAACGGCTTTAAGTTTCGGCATTTGCGGAAACTCGTCGAGTACAAACATAGCCGGGAATGGACCCATTTTGCCATCAGAAGCATTCATATAGTTCGGCGGATTTGAAATGAGGTAAGATGACATCAATTCAATAAAGATACCGTTAATAACACCCAAGGCGCGCGCGTCAACTTGGTTAACGGACAGATAAACCGAGATAGGTTTCCATTCTCCGGTAATCGGGTCTTTCATACCGCGCAGGTCTTTAAACTGCAAGTCTGAAAAACTGGTTCTGGCAACAACAGCAGAGTTTTTGAAAATACCGATACCGGCAAAAGCCGTTGACATAACGGAACCGCGCTCTTTATCCGGCATGTTGCTCAAAGACGACAATTCGGTGTAGGCACGTTGGGTATAGCCGTATTTTCTGGACTCGTCAATTGCGGCTTCCAGCAAATCACGCATCGGGTCAGCCATGGCTGCCATTTGGTCGCCTTCGTCCATACGGCGGCGGATTTCCTGGCCTTGTTTAATCTGAGCTTCGGTCAGCCATTCCATAATCATGGCGATACAGGCTTCGCGGCCGACCCATTTTTCAGGCAACAAATCCCAAGTGCCGATCGGAACATAATTTTCAACTGTCAGGTTGTTGTTGCGCAAATCACTGATGGCACGGACTGCCGCCGGATTGTGCATCTTGATTTCTTCATAATAGCCCTCAAGGACATGTCTGTCTTCAGCGTCAAGTTTGCCTTCATAGACTCTGCTGATAAAGTAGTCATTGGCACGGGCTTTTTCGCATTTTGAAGCAATAAAATGAATGAAACCGGTCAAAGCAGCACGTCCGGTTTGAGACCAGTGCGGGTCTGCGCCGCCTTTCGGGTCTTCCACCAAAATGTTGCACATAGAATCGATGTACATATCGCGAGCCGGTCCGGCAATCGGCAAAGCGCTTGGCGACAACGGATTCCAGCTCGGGTAATATAAGCCTTCTTCCGGTTTGTCTTCAGCACCCCAGTTGATGATGAAAACAGGGCCTTCTTTGGCGCGGGCGCCGGAAGTGCTGTAACATAACTCCGGTTTAGGGTCATTGATAACCAAGCTCATACCCTTTGAATTGAAAATTGTCGGAATAACCACGCCGACGGTTTTACCGGTACCCGGAGGTGCGCAGCATAGGGTAGACAATGTTTCGGGCAATTTCAAGTAATATCCTTTATACTTACCGACAACCATGCAAAAACCGTCAAGCAGCTTCATGGCTTTGATGTCTTTCAGCGTTGCCAGACGTCCGGAACCGTGAATGTTGGATTGGAAGCGGTACGGATTGCTTACAGCACCGACAATCAATCCCAACGGCAATGAAAGAAGCGGCAGAATAGGTAACCACAAGCCGAAGCTGAATCCGCCTCTGTGCATGGAAATCTGATGGAACCAGTTGCCGTAGCGTTTAAATAAATATGAGGGGTCGCTTATAATCATTCCCATAAATTTACCAACGTTTTCAAGTGCTTCTTTTGAAACGCCGTTCCCGATAAGATAGCCCAGCGGCATTGATATGGCGGCCAGAATGATGGTAACCAAAAGGGTAATGATGACGGTCAATGACATCCATTGCACCGCGTGGTCATATTCTTCCCATTCTTCTCCGCGTTTTTGCAAACCCATTTTCTAATCCTTTGCTGTTATGCCATGTTGCGTAAAATATTAATCAGTTTGTCGAGCTTGCCCGGTGCAATAGGCTTGTCTGCTTCAGGTAAAGCTCTGGCGAAAAGTTTGATTTCTTTCGGAGTTCCCCTGTCGATACGGGTAACGTTTACGTTAAGGGAATCCCAAATTTCAAACATATCCTCTGCATTTATAATATTACCGATTTGAACAATAACAAACGGGTCTATGCTAAAGTTCAGTCCGGCGGCATCCAAGCGGTCCGTAATGGCTCGTTTGGCCAAATCAACTTTTCTTACAGGGGAAATTCTGTGCGAATTTTCTGAGAACCATAAAGGTTCTTCGTCATTAAAACGTTCTTCATCGGCAAGCCAGTCTCCCGGTTCTCTGTCAAGCAGACATAAGCAGATGCGGTCTGCGGAAACGCCGATATAATCAATAATTGTGTTTTTAACCGTAATGCGGCTGATAACCTCATAGCCTTTTTGCTTAATGATGTCTGCGCAAGAACCGCTGGGCTGGCGTTGTATAGGACGTTCTTTGTTAAAGTCGTCTTTTACGCGGCGTTCAAGGTTGCGCTCATTGCGCTCCGGCCGTTCCGTGCGGTCATTCCGCTCATTTCTTTCTTTGCGATCATAATCTCTGCCAGACGAGCGGGATTCTTTATTGCTGTCTTTGCTGTCGCGGCGGTCATAATCGCGGTTGCGCTCTTTGTCCTGATCGCGGTCTCGGTATGAAGGTTTGCGGGACGGACGTTCCGGAATATTGTTATCAAAGTCGTTGCGTTCCCGACGGCGTTCATTCTTTTCGGGGGCTTTGGGGGCGGGAGCAACATCAAAAGCGTCAATGTCAAAGTCCAGATCATCAACCGTATCGTCAAATTTAAACAAGGCATGGTCAAATTTGCCGGAAACTGCAGGAGCTGTTGCAGTCGGCATCGGAGTTATTGCCGCACTCGGCATAATCGGGTTAATGCTCGGCAAGGCAAGGGATGCAGGCGGTGTATTGCTGATTTGATCGGTATATGCCGGTGTATTGCGGATGGCACGCGGACGGATTTCTTTGTATGACCGTTTGCGGCGTATAGGGGTTACTCCTGTGTTGGTGGTAATGATTTTTACCGGTTTATAGAAGAAGTTTTTAAACAATTTCCAAGGCAGGGTCAAAATAAACCAAACGACTTTTCCCCATGAAATCATGCTCAAGGCAATCCAGCCGGTGAACCATAACGGTATGAAAGAAATGATAATCAGAACAAAAGCCCATTCTTTGGGTTCGGAAATAACCCATGAATTTGACCATAAATCCCAAGCAATATTCCAGTGGTCGAGGTTTAGAATGTCAAAATGCCAGTTGCGGAGCATAATAACCCTTATGCTTTCCATAAAGAAAACACTCCATATAAGGCCGACCAATACAATGCGGGTCAATATGAGTAAGGGTTTCAAACAAGTCTCCTATTTGTTGCCGCCGGCTTTTTCGTGAAAAGTACGGTTTTTCTCTTCAAAGCTACTACGAATTTTACTTGAGTTCAAATCTTTTTTCTCTTTTTCTTTCGGCATCCGGCTGGCAATCATTTCATCCATAACCTGTTGCGGGGTTTGTCTTCCGCCGATTTTCGCTCCCATGTTTTTAAGGGTAATGGCTTTAGGGGCTTGCGCATATTTACGTTCTTGGTAGTTATTATACCAGAAAATAGGGAAGAATATTATTTTAGCTATTGATACTTTCATGGCTTTGCGCCAGCCCAAAATCCACAATGGTATTATTGACAGCAGGGCTATTATGAAAAAGTATTCCTGAGCCGTATCAATGACGCCGCCTTCCTGCCAAAAACGCGAGATGGTAACCCAGTAAGTTTTTTTGAAGATGTTGAATTTCCAGAAAAACTTCATGACGGCATAGACAACGCCGAAATATAAGCAAGACCAAAGTGCTCCGATAAAACAGAAACGGAAAAAGCGTTTCATTTTTTTCAGCATTATCTTCCCCTTCTGGCTTCTTGTCTGGCAATCGCCGCATTCAGCGCCGTATCAAGTTGTTTTTCGTCAAATTTTCCTGACTTTATCATATGGTCTAATACGCGTTCTTCCGAGGTTTGGCCTTTACCTTCTTTTGATTTTAATCCAGCATCCAACAAGGCATTTTCCTGTTCTTTGGAGATGTTACCCTCGGCTATCATTGTATCAACCATGTATTCACCGGTAGATTTTCCTGTAGACTGCTGTGCATGGGCTTTTATTCGGGCGATACGATCTTGCATTTGATTGCCGCGCTCTTCATGTTTTTGTTCACGATTAGCTAAATCGGCCTCTCTGTCGGACAAGGTTGTTTTTTTGTCCGTAAGTACTGCATCTTTGGCCTGCTGCGTTTTTGCTTCATCACGAACGGTTTCTGCCTTATTGTTTTCGGGAGCAGGGGATGTAGGTGTAACAGTTGTCGTCGAAGCCGGTGTTTCGGCATATTCTTTTACACCTTCTTTTGTGTAGTTATGCCCTGTTTCTCTCGGTTCCGTCTTTTCCTTGGATTCGGTCTTTTCTTTGTCTTCTTCTTGTTTCGGAACCGGCGGCGGTGTTACGTTTTCTTCGGCGGCTTTTGCTTTTGATGGCTCATAATCATCCGGCAATCTGTCTGCCACAAAATTGTTCATTTTGTTTAATGATTTATTTTCTTTCGGTTCTTTGTCAAACTCAGCAACATACCCGCTGGTAACATCTCCCATTGATTTGTCCATGGACTTTTCTGCAAGGTTATGGAGTTCTTCAAGGTTGCCAAAAACTTCTTTTTCCCAGTTGCGGGTTTCCTTAACAATTTGAGTGCCGTATGCGCCCATCTGCATTCCAGCTGCGTATTTTGCCTGTTGCTCATTGTCTTTGTTAAATAAGTTTTCATCAGCTAACGCTTTTTTTCTTTTATCTTGTGTGACATCGTTAATAATGTTGGTATTGGTTTCCATTTGACTGTCATATGCAGTTTCCACCCCTTTGGGGTAAGGGTCTTTTTCGCGAGTGATTGTGTCAAGCATATTAGCGGCAGTAACATCATTAGCTGCCAGTTGGCATTTTGTATCAAAGCGATTGTTTATATGCGCTTCGCATGAAAATACAGCAGCTTGCTTCTTCATTTCTTGCTGTTGTTCTCTGCTTTTGGGATTTTCTTTAAGCTTTTGAGATGACTGTTCCAGTTGCTGCCGTCTTTCCTGTCCTTCCGGCGTGTTACTTTTGTTGATTTCATCAAATTTTGCCAACAGTTCTTTGTTTGCCGGATCAAACAGGGTTCCTGCTTGAATGACCTGTGAAATACGGAAGATGTCATTAGCTCTTTGGTTGCTTTGTTCTTTTATTTTTTCTTCGTTTTCACGACGTTTTGCCGCTATTTTATCGGCATTTTTAAAAGTAGAGGAGTTTTGGATTCTCGCTGCTTCTGCTTTTCTTTCTTCTCGTCCTTGCCGAACTGCGGATAAAAGGCGTTCAAAACCGTATGCACCGTATTTGCGGGCTTTCTGGTCAAGCCACATAACGCCATCAATCAACCATTTTTCGTACATGTAGTTGATTACATCGTCTTGTTTGAAGCTGTTTTTGTCCGGATCTTTAATTTCGCGGTCGTTATCCGGCAATTGTTTGACGGTTGCGTCCGCGTCAGCTTTTTCCGCTTCGTTCAGTTGTCGGGCTTCGTCGATTGTCAGGAGTCCCATGCGTCTTTTTTCCTGCAATTCTTCGATGTTCATCGGGCCTTTTTTAGCCGGTTTTTCTTCAGGTGCTTTTTGTTGCCCCACCGATGCATTAACCTGATCGGTTGTTACTTGGTCAGCGTCGTCTCGCGATCCTTCTTTTGCCATGCTGTTTGTCGGATTGTTGATGACATTGCCGACAGATGAAAATTGCGGAGGCGTTATCCCAACCTCTGCTGTCGGAGCAGCTGTCGTGCGTGTCGTATTTTCAACAGTGGCAGCGGAAGAGGCTGAAACTGTAGTTGAGGTTTTGGTATCGTTTTGCGGCATGGGCTTTTCCTCTAATCTCGTTCAATTTTTCATTTGATATTATAACTATATCATCGTTTTGTTGTTTTGTCTATATTTTTGTGAATTTTCTGCAAAAATCAGACTTTCAGTTTTTTCAAAAATTCTCCGATTTTACGGTTGATTATCATTCCTGAACGCGGAGACGGTTTAATCATACCGAAAAAACTCGGTTTTATTTTGTCGATTTCAATCGGGGCAAAAATAGCGGGATTGTTGGTCAGGGCTTCAAACGAACCGTCGGGATCTTTTGCTGCGACCTTGAAATAGTTGGTTATCAGGCGTTCTGCGTTGATGGGGAAACGTTTCTTTTCGATTGCTTCGATGTATTTGCGCGCTTTTTGTCCGCGGCGGCGATGTTCTTCAATAATTTCCTGTTCAATTTTGCGGTGTTCAAATTCGAGCAGGCGTTTTTCATAAGCGATTTCGCAACCCTCAATTTCAAAAAGGATTTCAACGTATGAAACAACGGCCATCTGTAGGTTTTCGTCGGTATGTTGCTCGGCAAAATCCAGCAGTTCTTCGTCGGAAGCATGCGGTTGTATTTTTATAATGTCATTCGGAAAAGCCTCAAACATGACGTCCCAGCCTTGCAGTACGTCAATACTGATAAGATTTCCCAGCCCCGGAGTGTAACGGGGATATAAAACTTGGGCTTTAATGTGGAAAGTCGGGGTTTTTACTTCATATTCCCGAGATATGGCTTCAATGGCTTCAACATAGTTGCGGTAGGCCGTATAAAGTTTTTGTTCTGATAAATCAAGAGAATCAGCTACTTCTTCATCACTGGTATTCGGGGCAATCGGCTTTGGTTCCGGTTCTTCCAGCAGAACACGCGTGTTTTCCTTTTCTTCCTCAATATTAGCCAGTTCTGATTGGATAAAGCTGTCAAGCAAGGCGTTAAAATCGTCTTCCGAAGAATTTTTTGATAATTCAACTTTGCTGTTGTCAGGGATATCGCTGGTTAATTTGCTGATGATGTCGTCGCTTTCACTCATATCGTTCCTCAATTCAGGGTCATATTGGATATAATTTTGCCTTTTTCCGGGCTGAAGATAATAATATGTCGGTTTTGTCCGTTTTCCGAAACAAGAATATAAAGCAGTCCGCCATCTGCGCCAATTTGGCTTATATTTGTTCCTGCCGGCAAGCCGAAGTTGATTTCGGATGGCATTTGTTCCTGATTATCGGACAATTTCCGGTATAATCTGCCCATTAAAATAAGACTACCAAAAATCAACAGAAAAGTAAAGATAAAGACTGTGATTTTTATCAGGCGCAGCTGGTTCATAGTGTTAATGTCCTTGCATTTTGAAAGATTAATCTCTATGCTATAATAAATGGAAGTTTATTTATAAAATATGAATATTGTATGAAGATTGACGATAATAACCTATATTTTTCGGTTCCGGTAACGCCGGAACAGCGCGGCCAAAGGCTGGATAAGTTTTTAAGCGCGGTTCTGCCGGAATTTTCGCGCTCGATGCTCCAGAAGCTGATTGCTTCCGGCAATGTCAGCATGGACGAGAATGTAATTTGCGAGAATGATTTTAAAGTCAGAGCCGGGGACAGTTTTTGCATCATGGTTCCCGAAGCGGCCGAGGCAGACCCTCAGCCGCAGGATATTGCCCTTGATATCATTTATGAAGACGGCGATTTGATTGTGGTTAACAAGCCTGCAGGCATGACTGTACATCCGGCTCCGGGAGCGCAGGACGGAACGTTGGTCAACGCTTTGCTCTTTCATTGCCGTGACAAGCTGTCCGGCGTGGGCGGTGTTAAACGTCCGGGAATTGTTCACCGTATAGATAAAGACACCAGCGGTTTGTTGGTGGTTGCCAAAAATGATGCGGCGCATAAGGGATTGTCCGAACAATTTTTTAAGCATAGTATAGAGCGTACTTATTATGCCGTTGTTTACGGAATGCCGCAGCCGCTGTCCGGCGTGATTGAAGGCAATATTGCCCGCAGCCGTTTTGACCGGAAAAAAATGGCTTTGGTGGCAATTGGCGGCAAGCATGCCGTTACGCATTATCAAACTGTTTCAAGCCATAACGGAGAGGTCAGTTTGGTAAAATGCAATTTGGAAACCGGCAGAACCCACCAAATCAGGGTGCATATGTCTTCAATAGGGTGTAATTTGGTGGGGGATAAGGTGTACGAAAAATCAGGGAAGACCCAGATAAAGGGTCTGGAGCCTGATATAAAAAGTTTTATCAATGCTTTTCCCCGGCAGGCTTTGCATGCGGCATCGCTGGGCTTTGAACATCCTGTTAAAGGCGGGTGGCTTCAGTTTGAAGCGCCGTTCCCGCCCGATATGGTCGAAATTTTAGTACGCTGCGCACTAAAAATTGTGTCTACCCCATAAGCTAAAAATAATTTATACGTTCTTCTGTTGATTTGTAATACCAACAGGAGTTTTATGAGATGGACAACAAAGTTGTTTTTGAAGCGGAAGACTTTTCGCCGGAAATCAATTTAGCCCGTTATCTGCAGAATATCCGCCGTTTTCCGATTTTGTCTTCGGAAGAAGAATATAAGTTGGCAAGCGAATATGTAAAAACCCGTAATGCCAAAATTTCCTATATACTGGTAACCTCCCATTTGCGGCTGGTGGTCAAGGTTGTGTCAAAATTCAAAGGATACGGCCTGCCGATGGCTGAGATGATTTCGGAAGGCAATATCGGGCTGTTGTATGCCGTCGATAAATTTGATCCGGAAAAAGGATTTCGTTTTTCGACTTATGCTTTATGGTGGATTAGGGCTGCTGTTCAGAAATATGTACTGAATTCGTGGTCGTTGGTAAAAATAGGGACGACAGCTGCACAAAAGAAACTCTTTTTTAATCTGCGTAAGATGAAAAATCGCCTTAATTTAACGGATGACCGCGAGTTGTCACATGATGTTCTGAAAAATATTGCGACGACCTTAGATGTAAGCGTACAGGATGTAACGGATATGAACATGCGTCTTAAATCTCATGACGGTTCGCTGAACGTGACGGTAGACAGCAATTCCGAAAATGGCAGCGAGCTGCTCGATTTTATTGCTGACGGAAAACCTAATCAGGAAGAAGTTTTCAGCCGAGGCGAAATTATGGACCAGCGTCGGCGCCAGTTCGCCAAAGCCTTGGAGTGCCTTAACCCGAGGGAAAAAGACATTCTTTTTAAGCGCCGTTTGAGCGAAAAGGCCGTTACGCTTGATGATTTGAGTCGGCATTATGCCATTTCAAAGGAGCGGGTGCGTCAGATTGAACTCAATTCCATCCGTAAAATTCGTAATAATATTATGCAATAGATATGCGATAGGAGAGGTTGTTTTCTTGAGGGGGAAATACCAATTTTATTTGGTGTTTTTGGTAAGGAGGCAAAATTGGAACAGGAATTTAAATACGGTTCGGTCAGGCGTGGCATTTCGAATGAATTGCGTGATCCTGATTATCATGTGACATCTTGCATGTTTGACGGGCAAACCGGTTTGCCGAGCTATTATCTGTTTGAAGACCGGCTGCAAACGGCGGTTAATTATGAAAGCTATAAAGATATTCGCCTGCGCCGCAATAAAATTGTGGTGCTAGGCATTAATATTGACAACCTTGAGTATTTTGAAAGCCCAGAGAGCGTTTTGCAGGAAATGGCAACGCGCATGAAAATTTATCTGCCTGTCCATTATACGGTTGCCCGAGGCATAAGGTATACTTTTTGGGTTATGATGACCAATTTGAACGGGCAGGAAGAAATTGATCTGGAATTAAGCAAAGTACGCACAATGTTTAAGATGCCGCTTAAAAACAATGAAAGGGTTTTGTACAGTATGGGCGTCAGCCTGTATGCCGGCCAAGAGGTTAAGGCTAAAACTTTAGTTGAAGAGGCCATCGTTGCCATACAGCGGGCGCAGGCTCAGGGAGAGAACAATCTGTTTTTTTACAGCAACAACTAGTCGAACATGCTTTTTCCTGCCCGTAAAATTTTTTGAGCTGCTGCCGTATATGTTCCGTCATCATTATGGATTGTCAATCCTTGGAGGATGCGGCTCGGGCTGTGGTCGTTTTTGCGGGCGCTGATTAAAACGCGCTTTGCATCCTGTCCGCTTTTGGAATAAAGCGGGATGATTGTTATGGCTCCGGCCCGCCCGTAAAAAGCCGCCAAAATTTCATCAATGGCTTCGGTGCGATTAACGGTATAAATCCGTCCCTGAGGCGTGAGGCATTTGAGCGCAATATTGAGCCATGCCGTCAGATTAAAATTTTGAAAATTGTGGGCGCAGGCCTTTCCTGCATTCGGTGACGGCATGTCGTTGGCCGAATAGGGCGGGTTGGTGATGACGTGATGATATTGCCCGAACCATTTTGTTTGCGGTTGCCTGATGTCGCAATTGACAAATCTGAGATTGACAAAGCCGTTAGCTTCGGCGCTTAAGTTTGACAGCTTCTCGAGTTCGGGCTGGATTTCAAACCCCGTGATTTCGGCTTGTGGAAAACGGTGGGCAAGACACAGCGAGATGGCGCCGGTACCGGAACCCAGATCCAGAATGCGTTCGCCGATTTTGACTCTTTGTACCATTGACGATAACATGACGGCATCGCTTGAGGCACGGTATCCGTCCAGCGGCTGAAAAATTTTGATTTGCTTGTCAAGCAGGTAATCGTTAGTATATTCCGGCATAAGGCTCCTAGCGCAGCGAATCAATTGTGCTGACGATAATGTTTAAGCTTTGCGTGTCATTAATTTCAGAGCCTGAAATATGCAGACGCCGTTTGCACAAACTTAAAATTTCGCGGGCGGTCGTCCATTTGTCGGCATTTTCCAGTTTTCCTGCATCTTTCAGGTCATAGGTGCGGTCAAGCATGCAGCGGTTGAGCTGTCCGCGTATGGTTTCCGGTGTTTTCCCCTGGTCTTGCGCCGATGTGCAGGCAGCCGTAAACAGCAGTGCGGAAACAAGAAATTTTTTGAACATAGTCTTCTCCTCGAATATTTGAAGTAAAAATTACCCGCATTTTACAAAAATATAGTTAATTATAATGCGAAAAAACTGCATTTTTTGGTGGATTTTTGAATCATTGCGTGGTATACAGCGGACAGAAAATTTTTTTCTAAAACTTATCTCACAACTTATAAGGATATAAAATGTCAGAAGTGAAAATGAAAATGATGGACGGTAACGAAGCTGCTGCTTCCGTAGCCCATCGTATGAACGAAGTCTGCGTTATTTACCCGATTACCCCGTCTTCTCCGATGGGAGAATGGGCTGACGCATGGTCGGCTGCCAAACAGAAAAATATCTGGGGCGTCGTGCCTGAAGTTCAGGAAATGCAGTCTGAAGCCGGCGCTGCCGGTGCCTGCCACGGTTCGTTGCAGGCCGGTGCATTGACAACAACCTTTACCGCTTCGCAGGGTTTGTTGCTGATGATTCCGAATATGTACAAAATTGCAGGCGAGTTGTCGCCGTTTGTTATGCATGTTGCCGCCCGTTCGCTGGCTTATCATGCTTTGTCTATTTTCGGTGACCACACAGACGTTATGGGATGCCGCCAGACCGGTTTTGCAATGCTTTGCTCAAACTCGGTTCAGGAAGCTCACGATATGGCCGCCGTTGCTCAGACATCGACTCTGCGCGCACGCGTTCCGTTTATGCACTTCTTTGACGGTTTCCGTACTTCGCATGAAATCAAAAAGATTAAACTGCTTTCCGATGATGATCTGAAAGCAATGCTCGAAGGCGTTGACTATACTTTCAATGCCAAACATGCTCTGCGTCCGGAAGCTCCGGTCGTACGCGGTACGGCTCAGAACCCTGACGTGTTCTTCCAAGGTCGTGAAGCTTCCAATCCTTATTATAAAAAGGTTGAAGGCATTGTTCAGGAAGAAATGGACAAATTTGCCAAGATTTCAGGCCGTCAGTACCATGTTGTTGATTATGTCGGTGCTTCAGATGCCGAACAGGTTATCGTTATTATGGGTTCCGGTGCAGAAACGGTTGAAGAAACCATTGCTTATTTGAATGCACAAGGTGCCAAACTCGGTGTTCTGAAAGTTCACCTGTATCGTCCGTTCCCTGAAGAATCTTTCCTGAAAGCTATGCCGAAGACCGTAAAAGTTGTTTCGGTATTGGATCGTACAAAAGAATCGGGTTCGACGGGTGAGCCTTTGTATTTGGATGTTGTTGCTACTTTGACACAAGCATTTGCCAACAGCAAAATTGCTTCCATGCCGAAAATTTTGGGCGGCCGCTACGGCTTGTCTTCAAAAGAATTTACGCCGGGTATGGTTAAAGCCGTTTACGACAACGGTTTTGCCGCTGCTCCGATTAACGGTTTTTCTGTCGGTATTATTGATGACGTTAACAGGACGTCTTTGGCTTTTGACGACAGCATTGACACCGAACCGAAAGACGTTGTCCGCGCCGTATTCTTCGGCTTGGGCGCTGACGGTACTGTCGGTGCCAACAAAAACTCAATTAAGATTATTGCCGAAGATGCCGGCAAATATGGTCAGGGTTATTTTGTGTATGACAGCCGCAAGTCCGGTTCTATGACCACTTCTCACTTGCGTTTTTCGGATAATCCGATTAAATCGGCTTATTTGATTAACAAGGCTGACTTCGTTGCCTGCCACCAGTTCCCGTTCATGAACAAGGTAGATATTCTGAAAATTGCCAAAGAAGGCGCAACCTTCCTGTTGAATGCTCCTTACAAGGCTGAGGAAGTTTGGGATCACCTGCCGCGTGAAGTTCAGGAACAGATTATTTCTAAAAAATTGAAATTCTATACTATTAACGCTATTGAAGTTGCCCGTGAAACAGGTATGGGACAGCGTATCAATACCGTTATGCAGACCTGCTTCTTTGCTATTTCGAACATTCTGCCGAAAGATGAGGCTATTGCCCAGATTAAGAATGCTATTAAGAAAACATATAGCAAGAAAGGCGATGCTATCGTTCAGAAGAACTTCCAGGCTGTTGACGCTTCTTTGGCTCACATGCACGAAGTTAAATATCCTGACCATGTTACTTCTTCTTTCAGCCGTCAGGCTCCGGTTCCGGCTAATGCTCCGGAATTTGTCAAGAAACTGACTGCCGAACTGATTGCCGACCGCGGTGATGCTTTGCCGGTTTCCGCTTTTGAAGAAGTTGTTGACGGTACATGGCCGACAGGTACAACCCAGTACGAAAAACGTTGCATTGCTACCGAAATTCCAGTTTGGGATCCGTCGGTATGTATTCAGTGCGGCAAGTGCTCTTTAGTTTGCCCGCACGGTGTTATCCGTATGAAAGTTGCGGATGAAGCTCAGTTGAAAGATGCTCCGGCTACTTTGAAATCTGCCGATTATAAAGGCAAGGAATTTGCCGGCAAGAAATTTATCTTGCAGATTTCGGCCGAAGATTGCACAGGCTGCGGCATTTGTACTTCTGCTTGTCCGGCAAAGAACAAAGAAGATGCAAGCAAAAAGGCTATCAATATGGATCATATTGAAAACCATTTGGAAGCTGAAGTTGCTAACTGGAAATTCTTTGAAACTCTGCCTTATGTAAAGAGAACCGAAGTTGTTAAGAATATGCCGAAGACAACCCAGATGATTCAACCTCTGTTTGAATTTTCGGGTGCTTGCGCAGGCTGCGGCGAAACCCCGTATGTTAAATTGTTGACCCAGTTGTTTGGTGACAGAATGGTTGTTGCCAACGCTACCGGTTGTTCTTCAATTTACTCAGGTAACCTGCCGACAACTCCGTATGCTAAAGATGAAAAAGGCCATGGTCCGGCTTGGGCTAACTCGCTGTTTGAGGATAATGCCGAGTTTGGTCTGGGTATGAGATTTTCTATTGACCAGCAAACGTCTTTTGCCAAAACTTTGTTAGAAGGCATGAAAGATAAAGTCGGTGCCGTTGCTGACAAGATTTTGAGCAATCCGCAGTCAACTGATGCCGAAATTGACGCTCAGCGTGAAAACGTTAAGGAATTGCGTGCCGCTTTGGCTAAGATTGATACTGAAGAAGCCAAACATTTGGATAAACTGGCTGACTACCTGATTAAGAAATCCCTGTGGATTCTCGGTGGTGACGGTTGGGCTTATGATATCGGTTTCGGTGGTCTGGATCATGCCATCGCTTCCGGCAAAAACATCAATATTATGGTTATGGATACAGGCGTTTACTCTAACACCGGCGGTCAGCAGTCAAAAGCTACCCCGATGGGTGCGAGTGCTAAGTTTGCCACAGCCGGTAAGGCTTTGCCGAAGAAAGATTTGGGCATGATCGCCATGTCTTACGGCAATGTTTATGTTGCTCAGGTTTCTGCCGGTGCCAATGACATGCAGTTGATTAAGGCAATGAATGAGGCTGAAGCTTTTGACGGTCCGTCTTTGATTATTGCTTACTGCCACTGTATTGCTCAGGGCTTTAACCTCAATGACGGTCTGGATCACCAGAAAGCCGCCGTTGAGAGCGGAAGCTGGCCGCTGTATCGTTACAATCCGGACAACATTGCCGAGGGCAAAGCTCCTCTGATGTTGGATTCAAAGGCTCCGAGCAGACCGCTGTCTGAATATATGGCCAATGAAACCCGTTTCCAGATTGTCAACAAGATGAATCCGGAACGTTATGAAACCTTGCTGAACAAGGCTCAGGAAAACGTTACCGAAAAACGCAGCTTGTTGGAACATATGGCTGAATATAAAGTTGTTGATTAATCAATGACTTAAAGTCAAATAAAAAAGCAGGTCGTAAGGCCTGCTTTTTTTGTTGCTAAATTGTTACGGAGCGGTTATTTTTTTATCGGATTAGGCAATAGTCTGTCTAGGGCGTCAGAAACCCTTAATACAATCAGTCGTTCGTACATAACGACGTTAAATATGTATGTCGATTTCTACCTATGGGTGGATGTCGGTGAATAAGGCTTTAGCCAAATAAGCCGAGCCGTTTTGATTGTATTACGGTTTCTGAACATCCGCCCGCTTTTTTAAGAGCGGGTTTTGTTTTTAACTTTAAGACAGGATGTCGAAACAATGGCAAACAATACAAAATCTACGGAAATTTCCACTATTCTTGAAAAAAGGTATCATCAAAAAGTAAAAGTAACGGAGTTGCGCAGTGGCAGGGACAAAGACGTTTATTTGGCAAAAATTGTTCGGTGTTAAATTTTAGACTTTATCCTTTTTTCAGGATATGGTTAATATCGTATATTTTTTCTTGAGGGAATATCTATATAATAAAAAAACTCCGGTTGGCCGGAGTTTTTCAAGTGTTTGTTAATCGTAGTGTTGCAGACTGATGTACAAGTCTCTTTTAAGAAATTTGTTGTCTTTTTCAAGATTTTTTAACTTTGTTTTCTGTTTGAAAACAGTTCGCAGCAACAGTAAGCAGCAGATTATCAATATGATAATTACCACCAGCAAAAATCGAATTAGCATGTCCATAAAGTTTGGTTTTTAAATTAGTTATCGTCTTTTGCGTGAAAACGGAAAATGTTTGTAGCCAGAGATTTTTCCGATAGTTTTGGGAATAAAAGTTTTTTTACGGAAAGAGAGTGTCGTAACATTTTTTATTATTAACATTTTTTTCGGCGTTTTATCTTTTATTCGGGGGGGGCGGAACGATACCGTATTCTTCTTTTAAGATGAGGGTAAGTTCCGTAGCGTCTTTTGTACTTAAGTTTAGTAGATTTTCTGCGAAAAGAATTAAGTTTGCCATAAATAGTTGTTTTAATAATTTATTCTATGGCTGATTATATCGAGAACTCCGTAGATGTCAAATTTATAATTCCAAACCGTTGCGGCTGAAACGGTGTTGCATGCCGAGAGCCGCTGCATTTTGCAAAATATGGTTCGGGTTTTGCAGTTTGCTCGGGGCAAAAACAGCTTGCCCGCGTTTGCCAAGTGCGGCATTTTCCAAAACATTGGCAAACATATTGCTGATAAAGTTGTCTTCGCTGGCAAGATTGGGCGTTGTCAAAAAAGCGATGTGATGTCCGTTTTCCTGATTGGGAATACGCTTTAATTTTTGATCGTTATCAACAATAATCAAATCCTGCGGCAATTTGGAAGCAACAATATAGTTACGTTGATCCGGCATGAGCGTAATCCGAATGTTACAGGGATCATTTTGATATTTGACTTGTTCGTACACTTCAGGATTAAACATTTTGATAAAGGGTTCTTTGCGTTCGGCGTCATTTCCGAAATTGCTCATAAAATGAACGCCGGAGTATGCATTTTCTTCTTTGAACGGTAAAAAGGCGTAGCTGGCAACAAAAATTTCTTTCATGGCATTTTTGAGCTCTGCTTCCGGATAAAGCTGGCCGCTGATATGGCGGACGGTGCTTATCCAGCGGTGGGCGTGAGCGGTTCCGGCGCAATAGCCGAAGAAGTTCAAATCACGGAAATTATCTGCCAATTCTTTTGCTGAACAAGGTTGTCCGTTAACAACATTAGCATTTTTATCAAGAATCAAATTTTTTGCGATAAATGGTTTGAGGTAGCGGTTAACAAAACGCAGATCCGTTGCTTCAAAAAAGTCGCCTCTGCTGTTCAGCGTATCAAGCGTAAGTGAAAATTTTTCTCCGCGCGGCTGTTCTATCGGGAAGTGGGCAAGATAAACATCAATATCCTTACCGAAAGTTTCGTTGGCGAAAGTGTTATGCATATATTCGTAAGTCCATTTGCGAAGATCGCTTTCAATCGGATTGATATGGAAAGGCATAGATAAAATCAGCGTGTGGCGTCCGGGGGACAACTCTTTTTCAACGGGAGAAAAGGTCGTTCTTGCCAGATTCTGCGGATTGTCAATATGCCAGAAGCAATAGTCTTTGTTGTGTTCAAAGCGGTATTTGTTGCCGGCTACTTTACCATTACATGCCACTGTATAATGTGCGGCAGCGCGATAAAGTTCAGTCAAATCGTGGTCTCGGGCATATTCATTGCTCAGTTTATCCAGTGATTTTTGTGCATCGCGGATATAACCGCTAAGTTGAAGTGAAAAATTTATCAATTTTTTTTCGTCTACCCACATTGGGTGCAGTGTTTGAGGAGAAATGCCGCTTTTAACAAAGAATTTGTTAATGGCATCAATAAAACGCTCAACCCTTTTGGTACGGAGAATTTTATCTTCAGCTGTAGCACCCGGCATATAGGTATTCATGATATTTGCCGTGTTGACGATGTTATTTTTAAAAACGCGGTGGATATCTGCCGCAAGGGGGTTGCCTAACATAGTTTTTCCCTGTTGATTAAACTTAAGAAGCATAGATACACTGTTTTGGGAGGATTGTCTTGTCACATTTTGATAATAAATATTACAAAATCGGTGAAAAACCGAAAAATTTGGTTATTTTTGTCCATGGGTATAATGGTACGCCGGAGGCTGTAGACTATGCTGTGCAATGGTTACGCGGCTATTTGAAAGATTCTGTTTTAATTGTGCCGCGGGCACCGCAAGTTTGCGAAAAAAATGAGGAAAACTTGCAGTGGCTAAGCTTTTATCAAGTTGATCCGGAGGCTCGATTTCGTGATACAAACACTTCGACTGCGGATATTTTCGGCATTTTTGACGCTTTGGCGCCTTCTTTTGCCGAAGTTGCCGCCGAAATGAATGCCTTTATTAACGAAATGCAGGACAAGTTTGCAATTGATGACGCCCATACTTATCTTATGGGGTTTTCTCAGGGAGCGATGATTACGCTTTATACCGTGCTTTCCCGCAAGCAGAAACTCGGTGGCGCAATTATGGTTGCCGGCATTGTGGCTGGACGTCCACAGCTTGAAAAAGATATTTATTCAAAACCGCCGCTTTTGGTTTTGCATGGGCAGGACGATACAACGATTCAGTTTAAAACGCTGCCCTATACATTAGCGTGGCTTGAGGAACACGGCGTGCGCTATGAGTGCCATACTTATCCGAATTTGGCGCACAGGATGAATGAAGCAGAAATGAAAAAGGCTGCGGATTTTATAGAGGCTGAATGAGAAAGTCTTGCAAAGTAGCTTTGATCATGATATAGTAAAATCCAATTTCAGATTATTAACTAGACTATATCATTATGTTCCAACTTACTGCAACTTTGATGGTTATGATTGGGATTGCTTTTTTAACCGTCGCGTTTATGTTTTACTGTTTTTGGAGCAGATATTCCAAGTTTTGGAAGTGGATTTTTATTCTTTGCTCCATATATAGTTGGGTTTTGGGGTTGTTTACGGAAATTGCCGGTTTTCTTGCAATTGTTTGTCCCGAACTTCCCAAAGAATTGCTTGCTGCGGGCTTTGATAGGCATTTGGCCGTTTCTGCTGCGGTAATTATCCTTTTATGGTGGACGCCTTGGTTTGGAAAAAACTGGAGAAAAGTTTATGCCAATGCCAAAAAGTCCGGTTATATTAAAAAAGAGAGCTGATTTCTGCTCTCTTTTTTTTGTAGGATATTCTGAGAGATGTATATCTTTTTTTGCTTGATAAAGCAGGGGTTTACCCTTATATTGGGGGCGGAGAATTTAATAATATGGTAGAAGTCGTAACTTTAGGCTGCCGCATAAACAGCTATGAATCTGAAATCTTAAAAGAAAAGTTTGCCAAGGCGGACAATTTGGTTATTATCAACACTTGTGCCGTTACCAAAGAGGCGGAAAGGCAGTGCCGGCAAACTGTTCGCAAATTGCGCAAGGACAATCCTCAGGCAAAAATCGTCGTAACCGGCTGTGCTGCTCAGGTTAATCCGCAAATGTTTGCTAAAATGCCGGAGGTCGATTTGGTCTTGGGAAATAAAGAGAAGGCGGCTTTAGAAGATTATCTTAACGGCAATCTGGCGGAAAAGACAATTGTCGGCGATATTTTTGACTATGACGGTTATGACGGCTATCTGATTACCGGTTTTGAAGGGCGGCAGCGGGCTTTTGTTCAGGTTCAGCAGGGGTGTGATCACCGCTGTACATATTGCATAGTTCCTTTTGCGCGGGGAAATAACCGCTCGGTGCCGGAAGAAAAAATTTTAGAACAGATAAATACTCTTTTGGCGCAAGGTTTTGATGAAATTTGTCTGACCGGTGTTGATGTTTGTTCGTACCGTCCGTCTTTCAGCGCTTTGGTAAGGCGGATTTTGGAAGAATTTCCGCAATTGCCGTCACTGCAATTCGGTTCGCTTGATCCGGCAGCGATTGACGACGATTTTATAGCCTTGGTCGAACAATATAAGAACATGCTGCCGGTTTTTCATTTTTCCATACAGTCCGGCGATAATATGATTTTAAAAAGAATGGGGCGTCGCCATAGTCGCGAAGATGTTATTAATTTGTGTGCAAAAATACGGGCAGTGCGTCCGGATGCCGTTTTCGGTGCTGATTTTATCTGCGGCTTTCCGACCGAAACGGCGGAAAATTTTGCCAATACGCTGAAACTGGTTGATGAAGCCGGTATCAGCCGCCTGCATGTTTTTCCGTATTCTGAGCGTCCGGGGACGCCGGCTGCCAGAATGCCGCAAGTCGATGTGGAAGAACGTCGCGAAAGAGCAAGGATTTTACGTGAAAAAGGAGAAAATGCGAATGGTTAGCTGGCTCGGGCGCCTCGGTCTGGGGCTTAAAAAATCATCGGATCGCCTGAGTGGCGGTATAAGCGATATTTTTACCAAACGCAAGCTTAACAGCGAAACTTTGGAAGAACTGGAAGAATTGCTTATCGGCTCAGATATGGGAGTTAAAACTTCGGCGAAGATTATTGCCGCTTTCGGAGCACAACGACAGGATAAGAATATTGATGCGGCAGAAGTTCGCCGTTTGCTGGCTGATGAAATTGCAAAAGTTTTGCGTCCTTGCCAACAGCCGCTTGCCGTTGACCAGTATGCTAAGCCTTTTGTAATTATGATGGTCGGAGTTAACGGTGCGGGTAAAACGACGACAATCGGCAAGTTGGCGCAAAAGTTCACACAACAGGGGCTGCAGGTTTCGTTGATTGCCGCAGACACGTTCAGAGCCGCGGCAGTTGAGCAGCTCGAAGTTTGGGGTAAACGCTCCGGTGTGCGGGTTTTTCGCGGGGAAAACGGCTGTGACAGCGCCGGTTTGTGCTACGATGGGCTGGGACAGGCGGTTAAGGCCGGTGATGACGTGGTTTTTATTGATACGGCGGGACGGTTGCAAAACAAAAGCGGGTTGATGGACGAGCTAAAAAAAATTAATAAGGTGGTGAAAAAGATTATTCCCGAAGCGCCGCATTCGACGATTTTGACCTTGGACGCCACAAATGGACAAAACGCTTTGGCTCAGGTTGAAATTTTCAAATCTGCGGTTGATGTCAGCGGTTTGGTGATAACCAAGCTCGACGGTACGGCTAAAGGGGGAATTTTGGCTGCAATTGCAGATACGGAGCCGACTCCCGTACATTATATCGGTGTTGGTGAAAGCATTGACGATTTGAATGAATTTAATGCCGATGACTATGCTCGAAATCTGCTCGGAATTGAATAGTTTCTTCTTTGTTATGCAGGTTTACGGTATCTGTTTTGTTTGCGAAAAACTGCTGATTTTTCAATAGAATAAACTTGACAAAAAAGACATAAAATAGTAACATTATCTTGTTTACATATAGATATAGTTATTATTAGGTTGATTTTTGGTTGTTGTTTGAGTTCTGCTCAAGGTGATGATTAAATAATTTTGGCTGAAAATAACATAATTTATCAGTAAGCAGTTGTTCGCATGAGAAATCATGGTTTCCCGAACAACTTAAACAATATTATCCCAATCGGAGACTTGGGCGCCATTAAAAAATATGTATTATGGCAACAACAAACAACAAGAGTGTGGTAAAAAACGTAGCTAACAAGACGTGGGCCGGTATCTGCTGGTGCGGAAATGCTCTCGTGTCCGTAGGGCAAGGTATTGTCATCACGATTGCAATAATCGCGATGTTTGCCTTTTTCTACAATCCGGTGGCGTTCCTGTTCTGGAGCATTGTGTCACCGAAAAAGGCTGCCAATCTGCTGTATGCTGAAGATCTTGGATTTTTCAGCGAGTTAATGGAGGTGTTGAACGGCTGGATGGTTGCAATGTACCCGTTCTGCTTGAAGAAACATTTCATGCGAGTGCGGGGGTTGAAAAAGTATTCGACTAAACTTCAGTGCCGCTACTACTTTAAGGTAGACAGCAGCGTTGAAGTTATCCGGCTTATGTCGGACAATGCTGTGAATCGTTTGTGGAAGACGGGTACTTCTTGTGACAAAGAGCAAATTGTGGCTGCCGGTAAGATGTTATCGGTTAAACAATTTGGCGATTTGGTTACAAATGGGATGAGCAAGGAAATGCTTGCTTATGTTCAGCGATGGACTCCGGATTCGAACATGATTCACCTGCTGATTACATCGCTTCAGACAGAGGTGCTTGCTTTTGTGGTTAAAAATTACGGACTTTCGGCCGAATTGGTTGAAGAAGTCTTTAACACAAAACAGGAAACACTGATTGCTGCCGTACAGGATGCTTTGGTTGTATTTGCTCATCGTCAGGTGGTGCTTAATACACAGCGCAGCGGTGACCGTGAACAGGCTTTGCTTATGTGGGAAAGCTTTTGCAACGGTTTGAAAGAGTGCCGTCTTCGTTCCGAGGCTCAGAAACAGATGAACGTTTGGCAGTATGAAGCGTTCCACAAAGCAGGTCATACACTGGATGTTGACGTGGTTGAGGCCATGTTTGCCAAAGGTGATGTGGTGCTCTGTACCCTCATCTTTAAGTATGAGAAAGACAACGGATGCGTCAGCGACAAAGCCGACGCTCTGGTGGCTGCAAATCCAAGGCTGTCTATCGCTTTACTCAAAGTACGAAGCGAGCAGAAAGCTGCTTGACACGCTCAAACGAATTAAGCGTTTTCCCTTTCGGGGGAAAACGCTTTTTTTTGTTGCCGGAATGGGGCGTATCTTATAAAATCGACTGCAAATGCAAAGGACAGGTTATGATTGAACAAATTCCGGAATTCAGCGTCAGCGAAATTTCTTTTGCCATTAAGCGAATGGTGGAAACGACTTTTTCCCGCGTGAGGGTAAAAGGCGAAATTTTTGGCTGTAAAAGGGCGGATTCAGGACATTATTACCTGTCGTTAAAAGATGAGAATGCCTTATTGTCGGCTGTTTGTTGGAAGGGCGTGGCCACGGGGCTGCCGATTAAGCCGGAAGACGGGCTGGAAGTGGTTGCGACCGGAAAAATTACAACCTTTGCCGGCAAAAGTTCATATCAGCTGGTAATTGATAAAATGGAAATTGCCGGAACCGGCGCTTTGCTTAAGCTTTTGGAAGAGCGCAAACAAAAATTTGCGGCCGAGGGGCTGTTTGCCCCTGCGCATAAAAAGCCTTTGCCGTATTTGCCGGAAGTTATCGGGGTTGTTACCAGTCCGACCGGTGCTGTTATTCGTGATATTATTCACCGTGTTACCGACCGTTTTCCCAGCCGTATTGTCGTCTGGCCGTCCTTGGTTCAGGGCGAAGGGGCGGCAGAGCAGGTAGCAGCGGCAATTGTCGGTTTTAATAAACTTGCAGCGGGTGGCAATGTTCCGCGTCCCGATGTGTTGATTGTAGCGCGCGGCGGCGGCAGTTTGGAAGATTTGTGGTGCTTTAACGAAGAGTGTGTTGTTCGTGCGGTATATAATTCGGATATACCGATAATTTCGGCCGTCGGACATGAAACAGATACGATGCTGATTGACTATGTTGCGGATGTTCGGGCTCCGACGCCGACCGGTGCCGCGGAATTTGTCGTACCGGTAAAATCGGAATTGGCAGCCAAATTAATGTTACAGGGCAGCCGGATGATTAATTCCGTGCACAGGATGTATTTGGAAAATAAAAACCGGCTGGAAGGGGTGGCGCGCGGCATCCCTGATTTGGGGCAGATTTTGAGCGACAATATTCAGAAACTGGACGATAGGACCGAACGTTTGGATTTGGCTTTTAAAAACTATCTGGCAACAAAAGAAAACACACTGAATTTAAACGAAATTAAACCATTTTATATTACCAATATTGTCAGCCAAAAAAATGAAATTGTGCAAAATTTGGCTTTACGGCTTGAGTCTGTGTCCGTTGAATCTGTGCTGCGTCGCGGGTTCGTCTGGGTTAAAAATCAGCGGGGGAAGACGTTGTATAATGCGGAAGAGGCGCGTAAAAGCCACAATTTGGACATTGTTTTTGCGGATGGGGTTGTTAAAACCAGACCTTTGGGGAAGAAAAATGAATTACAAGGCGATTTGTTTGATATGTAGTTTGCTGTCGGTCGGTTGGGGCGTACACGCATCGGCGGCGGAAAGTTTGGAGCTTTGCGGGGAATTGGCGCAAGGCGAGTTGGTCGTGTTGAAACAGCTGCCGGAAAAGGTCAAAAGCATTTTAATGAATGAGCGCGAATATCCGGTGACGACTGATGGTTTTGCAATTGCCGCGTTCAGCAGGGACGAGGCAGCAAAAGTAGATTTGTTTACGACTTCCGGCGATGAAGTTGCAGGGCGTTTTGTTTTGGGTATAACGCCTGCAAAATGGGATATTCAGCGGATTAACGGTGTGCAACAGTCTAAAGTGACGCCGAATAAAAGCCATGATGCCGAAATATTGCGTGAACAGAAAGACGTCAGAAAATCTCTGATGGTTATGCAAGCCGGAGATTTTTGGCGCGAGGGTTTTATTGAACCGGTAAAAGGGCGCATCAGCGGCCATTTCGGCAATCAGCGCGTGTTTAACGGAACGCCTAAAAGCCCTCACAGCGGTACCGATATTGCCGCGCCGGAAGGAACGCCGGTTAAGGCTTCGGGCGGTGGAAAAGTGATTTTGAGCGGTAAGGATTATTTTTATACCGGAAATATGGTCATTATTGACCACGGACAGGGGCTGCAAACAATTTATGCCCATTTGAAAGAAGCCAAAGTAAAAGAAGGCGAGATAGTAAAACAGGGAGATATCATCGGGTTGGTCGGCAAAACCGGCAGGGCAACCGGACCTCATCTGCATTGGGGAGCCTCTTTAAACAATGTGCGTTTTCGCCCACATTCATTGCTTGATATTAATACCAAAAAATGCCGTCTGATTGAGGGTGGAAACGTTATCGGAGAATAAAAAAATGACTATGCTGCAAATTATCGTTTTATCGGTTATTCAGGGGTTTACGGAGTTCTTGCCGGTCAGCTCGTCCGGACATTTGATTTTGCTCTCGAAGTTGACAAGCTTTCCCGATCAGGGGCTTGATATTGATGTTGCCGTGCATGTAGGCTCGATTGCGGCGGTAATGATTTATTTTGCCAAAGATATCTGGGCAATGATTTGCGGTTTCTTTAAAGCACGATGTGCTCCATCGCTTCAAAACTATGGTAGCCGCCTGTTTTGGCTGATTGCAGTAGGCACTGTTCCGGCGGCGATTGCCGGATTGGCATTGCATTATTACGGCATGGAAGGGTTGCGCAGCACCAAAATCATCGGTTGGAACATTTTGCTGTTCGGCATTTTGTTGTGGTTTGCCGACAAATACACCCTGTCCATCCGCCGGATTGAAAATATGGATTGGACCGATGCCGTGGCCATCGGTTTGGCACAGTGTCTGGCTCTTATTCCGGGGACATCACGCTCAGGGATTACGATTACGATGAGCCGTCTGCTCGGCATTGAACGTCGTGAAGCTGCCAAGTTCTGTATGCTGCTCTCCATACCGACAATTGCCGGTGCCGGTTTGCTGGTGGCGTATGATATGTTTAAAAACGGCAGCCCCGATATTGTTTTTGCCGCACAGGGGGTGTTTTATTCGTTTATTGCGTCGCTGGCGGCGATATGGGTGATGATGAATTGGCTGAAAACCCGCACATTTTTGCCGTTTGTCGTCTATCGTATTGCTTTGGGAATTGCCCTGCTGCTATATAGTTACGGTTATATCGGCGGTTAGTCCGCAAAAGGTTAATAAGCCGGATAATTTGTGACGGCATTGTCTTGTCCGTTTTCGTTCATGTAGCCAATGTCGTCAATCGGATATGATTGCACGTCATAAACGCGGTTGCCTTCTTCATACAGTTTGTTCTGGATCTCGTTATTCATTTGTTGAGGTGTCATTTGGCTGTCAGACGGGTTTTGTGGGCTGATTTGCGAGATGGCGTTATCCTCTGATGTTGCTGCAGCATTTGCCGGAGCAACTTCTGATTTTTGCCCGCGGCGCAACGGTTGTTTTGTTGGTGGTGTATAGTCAGGTACTGGATCTCCCAGCGGATTGCCCGCATCTGCCGGTTGTTCGATTGTTACTTTGTTGACGGTGCCGTTTGCATTGGCAGCTTGTCCGTAAATAATGGTTTCGTTATTCGGTTGTGAAAAAGAATCAATAATTTCTTCCGCATTGACGGCAACGGCTATCAAGCTGATGATAATGACATAACGCAGCATTTTTACATCTCCTTTTTTTAGCGGATATAATTATTATTTATGTGTTTTCAAGGTGAGTTTTATTTGAAAGAAACAATAATAAAGCCGCCCCATTGAAAGGGGCGGCTTTGAGATTTGGTCAATAAAAAACTAGATTAGTTTCTTGGTATCCTGAGCAATAACCAGTTCTTCGTTGGTCGGGATAACAAAAACTCTGACCTTAGAGCCGGCTTTTGAAATCTCAATAGTTTGACCGCGCTTGCTATTGGCTTCTTCATCAAGCTCAATCCCCATGAAAGCCAAGCGTTCACAAATTAATTTGCGAACTTCGCTGCCGTTTTCGCCGACGCCGCCGGTGAAAACGATGGCGTCAACGCCGCCCATGGCTGCCGTGTAGGCGCCGATGTATTTTACAATACTGTAAGTATAAACCTGCATGGCGGTAATAGCGTCTTTGTCGCCGGCAAAATATTTTGCTTCAACGTCGCGGTTGTCGGAAAATCCGCACAGGCCGAACATACCGGACTGCTTGTTCAACAGGTTGTCGACTTCTTCAACGGTTTTGTTCTGCGTTTTCATAATATAGAGCGGAACAAACGGATCAACGTCGCCGGAGCGGGTTCCCATAACGACGCCGGCCAGCGGGGTAAAGCCCATGGAAGTATCGATGCATTCGCCGTCTTTGACTGCGCTTATGGATGCGCCGTTGCCGATGTGGCAGGTGATGATTTTGCCGGCTTTGCCGATAAGTTTGGCAGCCTCGCGCGAAACAAACAAGTGTGATGTTCCGTGAGCGCCGTAGCGGCGGATTTTATAGTTTTTGTATTGCTCTTTCGGCAGGGCGTACATATAAGCTTCCGGTTTCATCGTTTGGTGGAAAGCCGTGTCAAAAGCAACAACCTGCGGAATATTCGGCAGCAGAGACTTAATGGCTTTAATGCCGAGCAGGGCGGCAGGGTTGTGCAGCGGAGCCAGTGTGCACAGTTCGGCAATGCGGTCAACAACTTCGTCCGTTACCAGAACCGAGCGGTCAAAATATTCACCGCCGTGAACAACGCGGTGTCCGACGCCGGAAAGCTCGTCCATGCTTTTTAATACACCGTTTAAGAGCAAGGCAAAAACTTCTTTGATGGCTTCCTGATGAGTCGGCAGGGCAACTTCTTTAACGATTTTTTCACCGTCGCCGATTTTAATGCTGACAAAAGAGCCGTCAATGCCGATACGTTCGGCCAAGCCTTTGGCTACAACTTCATAATTGTCGCCTTCAACGTTAAAAAGCTGATATTTCAACGAAGAAGAGCCGGAGTTCAAAACTAAAATTTTATCCATAAGTTTAATTCCTTAAAATAAGTTATTTTTGAGCCTGTAAGCAGGTAATGGCAATCATGCCGATGATGTCTTCAACCAAAGCGCCGCGCGACAGGTCATTGACCGGTGCGTTCAAGCCCTGCAAAATCGGGCCGTAAGCTTCGGCGCCGCCGATACGTTGGCAGAGTTTATAACCGATGTTTCCGGCATTGATGTCGGGAAATACTAAAACATTGGCCTGTCCGGCAACTTCGCTGTTCGGAGCTTTTTTGGCGGCAACAACGCCGTCGATGGCGGCGTCTAACTGCAATTCGCCGTCCAGTTTAATACCGAGTTTTTTGTATTCCGGAAGTTCCAACTGCTGCTGAGCCAATTTGACGGCTTCGGTAACTTTTTCGACTTTTTCGCCTTTGGCCGAGCCTTTGGTTGAGAAAGACAACATGGCAACTTTAGGTTCAATGCCGAACTGAATGGCCGTTTGCGCGGCGTCGACGGCAATGTCGGCCAGCTCTTGCGAAGTCGGGTCGATAATGATGGCGCAGTCTGAGAAAATGTATGGTTTGTCGTTTGAAACGATAACGACGGCAGAGGAGACTGAGCGGCCTTTTTTGGTAGATTTAATAATTTGCAATGCCGGACGGACGGTGTCGGCAGTCGAGTGATTTGCCCCTGAAACCATGCCGTCGGCGTCACCGGCTTTAATCATCATGGTGCCGAAGTAATTGTAGTTGTTCATTTGCTTTACGGCATCTTCCATGGAAATGCCTTTGTCTTTACGCATTTCGTAAAACATCTCGGCATACTGCTGCAATTTTGCCGACTTTTCCGGCTCAACAATTTCGATATTGTCCATGTTCCAGCCGTTGGCTGCGAAATAGGCCTTAATTTCGGCTTCGTTGCCGAGAATAACCAATTTGGCGGCTTTCATTTCGGCAATGGCGCGGGCAGCTTTCAAAATTCTTTCATCTTCGCCTTCCGGCAGAACAATAGTTTGAATGTCCTGTTGTGCTTTGGCGATTAATTTTTGTAAAAAAGCGGTTTGTTTCATCAGATGTTCCTCTTATATAAATTTTGCTATCGGTAATAAACAACGATTTGATAAAAAAGTCTATAAAAACTTTTGATTTTTAAGAACATTTAAGTTAATATCGCAGCAAGTTAAACTGTCGTGAGGAAAAAATGGAAAGAACCTTTGCTCTTATCAAGCCTGAAGCCGTAGCGGACGGAAATGCCGGCAAGATTATCGCCTGTATTGAAGAGGCCGGATTTGGCATTAAAGCGCTTAAAATGGTGCGTTTATCAAAACAGCAGGCTGAAAATTTTTATGAAATGCATCGGGAAAAGGCTTTTTTTGATGAGATTGTTGCCAATCTTGCCGATAAAAATGTGATTGCAATGGTGTTGGCAAAGGAAAATGCCGTTGAAGATTTTCGCCGGTTGATGGGAGCTACCAATCCGGCTGCTGCCGAGGACGGGACATTGCGTTGCCTGTATGGGAAATCGATTGAAAAAAATGGCATTCACGGTGCCGAAACGGCTGAGATTGCGTCAGTCGAAGCTGCGTTTTTCTTCAGTCGGATTGAGATAACCGAATAAGGGGTGGGATATGTTTTACCGCAGTTTGTTGTTTGTGATGTTTTTGGCTGTTGCCGCTCCGGTTAAGGCTGCGGAAGTTTACGGCAGTATTGTTAATGTTGACGTTTCAGACGTTAATGCTGCCGCTGCCAAAGAAAAGGCTATGGCGCAGGCCAATCGTGAGGCGCTTAACCATGTCGCGCCGCAAGTCGCATCGCCGGAAGGTATTGAATTGCTTAATTCCCTGAGCGATGACCAGATTTTATATTTTATCAAAGAAGCAATGGTTTTATCGGAAAAATCGTCGGACGTGCGTTATATTGCCAGTTTAAAAATTACCATTCAGGATAATGTCTTGCGTCAGTATTTGGCCGAGAAAGGCGTGGCAGAGGAATTGCCGAGAGGGACAATCGACGCTTTGTACATTTTTCCGGCTTTGTCCGATTGGTTGATCGTGGAGAAAAAAGTAAATGCCCTCAAAGGCGTGGATATGATTGAAACCGTTGCAATGACCCGCCGCAAAGTGCAGTTTAGAATCTCTTATTCAGGAAGTTTTGACGATTTGCAGCAAAGTTTGAAAGGGCTTAACCTGTCGCTGGGGCAAAACGGCAGCATTTATGTTCTTGAAACATTTGCATCAGCCGGAGAATAAAACATGCCTCGTTCTTCAAATGTTAAAATAAATTCGGCCAATATTCGGGGCAATTGGATCTTCTGGCTGGCTTTGTTTGGATTGTTTTGTGGTTTTGTTTATGTATTACGTTCGGTATTATTGCCCTTTGTGGCGGGCATAATTATCGGCTATCTGTTGGATCCTTTGGCAAGCCGTTTGCAAAAAGCCGGTGTTAATCGCACGCTTTCTACCGTATTGGTATTGCTTTTGGTGGTTGTTATTGCTGTACCGGCGATTGTTTTGTTGATTAATATGATAGACAGTCAAGTCAGCACTTTTATTAATGCCGTTCCGGGGTATGTTTCATCGTTGTTAAAAAAGTTTGAGCCGTTGTTGGTGCGTCTGCAAGATGATTTTCCGGCTCTTGATGCTGAAAAGGTAAGGGCATATTTGCGAGCAAACATGTCAAATTATCTCAAATTGCTCGGCAGTCTGATTAAAAGCCTAGTTTCCGGCGGAATGGCAATTATTAATCTGATTTCACTGTTGTTGATTACGCCGGTCGTTGCCTTTTATATGCTGCGCGATTGGGACAGTTTTATCGCTAAAATCAGAAGTCTGCTGCCGCGAAAGTCCAAAAAATCTATTGAACAACAAGCGCGGGAGATTGATCGCACTTTGGCTGGTTTTATCCGCGGGCAAATCAGTGTTTGCGTCATTTTAGGCAGTTTTTATGCAATCGGGTTGCATTTAGCCGGTTTGGATTTGGGATTGATGGTTGGCTTTTTGGCGGGATTGATTTCGTTTATTCCGTATGTGGGGTCAATTTCCGGTTTTGTTATGAGTATAGGACTTGCATTTGCCCAGTTTAACAGTTTACCGCCTTTTTTGGCAGTTATCGGCGTTTTCTTAGTCGGGCAGTTTTTGGAAGGCAATTTTTTAACGCCGAAATTGGTTGGCGACAGTGTGGGGCTGCATCCGGTGTGGATTATGTTTGCTTTGCTTGCCGGCGGTGTGTTATTGGGCTTTTTGGGGCTGATGATTGCCGTTCCCGTAGCGGCGGTTATCGGTGTGCTGCTGCGTCATGCAATTGCCAACTATAAAAAAAGTAATTTGTATTTGGAAGAATAGCTGCAAAAGGTGTTTTAAATGAAAAAAGCGTTATTGATTTTATTAATTGTATGTTTGTTAAATCCGTTTTTTGTGGAAGCGGCAGAAAAAGAGGAGTTCTTCAATCCCATTTTTAATGAGGTGATGGAACCGGTTTCAGACATAGCTTGGGAAAACCGACTGACCCCGACTTCAATTACAATTATAAATGTTGAGGGTTATAAGCGTTACCAACAATGCAAGCTGGTCGAGAATACAATGGAAACAATTTCTTTCCATTGCAATGAGGATGAGGAAGTAATGACAGATAAGGAATTTACTGAGATCATTACTTTTACCATTGTCAAATACGATAAAATCCGTAAAGGACTGTTGATTAAAAAGAAATATGGGACATTTAAAGAACCTGCACTGGGCGAAGAAACCTTGATTATTTCCGGAGAAAACTGGAAATATTGGAGAGGGTATAATATTGCGGAGAAATGATGGGAAAATGCCGGTTATTTCAAATAATGTGAAAAACCGGCATTATAGACATAATTAAATATACGTTACTCTACCGCCCATTCCGGTGGAATGGATAAAATTTGATCTCTTGCCCATTTATTACGCTTTGCGCTAACATCCGGACGATGGACTTCATTGGCCATGTCGGAAATATTTTTCCGACTGATGGCATCGTAAAGTTTGGGCCATTTATCTTGTTTTAGTTTTCCCGTATTGTACTGTATATCCAGCAAAACCTTTTGTAATGGTTGGGGAAAACGGTCAAAATCGGAAAATTGCCGGCGAGTATGCTGCAAATCCTGACGCAGATGTGTCTGCATCAGGCGTTGGGCTTCATCGTCATCAATTCGTAGCTTGCTTTCATTTTTAAATCGTCGGGCTTCTATTTTCTGTACGTATTGGCTTTTCCCGCCGAAATTGTTGGGATTTTTCAGATAGTTAAAGCGGTTGAAGGCTAGCCTTTTTTCTTCTTCGGTTGCCGGATGTCCGTTTGCCAACCAGTTGATACGTCTGAAGTCTTCCCAATTATTGACGCTGCTGCCGTTACCGATTGTGATATAGCCTTTGGTGTCTAAATAAGGGTAGGGGATGCTCCCCTCGCTATCTTTTATATCCGCTGTAGTGTCATCCAGCAGCCTCTGGTCATAGTCATAATTGCTGAAATATAAAATATCGCTTATTACGTTATTATAAATATCGTCAGAACGCGGTTCTTCGGAAATCGTAGAGGGCGAGAGATAGTTGTCAGGGATGTCAATGATCTTGGCATCAAATATAGACGTATCGTCATTGTTTTCCTGAGGGTACATATAATAAAATTTACTCTGCCCCGGTTGTGGATTTGTGCGTTCAATCGGATGTCTTCCGTTGAGGCAGTCCGATATTATTTCTCTTGTTGTTTTCATTTTATAGTCCTAAAAAAGTTATTACATAATGCAATCAAGTTGCCCTATATTATATAGCGATACATGAAATGTAAAATAATATCTTTTGTGTAAAAACATAAAATACAATGGAAATAATCAAAAAAATCCCTGCCGGAGCAGGGAAGAAAAGAGGATTATTTCTTTTTTATCATTTCTAAGATAACGTCGCAGGCGTTTTCACTGGGGGTTTGCTTGCCCAAACCTAAGACTTGACGAACTTTTTTCAGCCCTTCCATTTGGTGGCGGTACAAGTCGTCCTGATTAAGAAAACGTTTGATATATTGTGCAATGTTTTCCGGCGTGCAGGCATCTTGCAACAATTCGGGGATGATTTCGCGCCCCAATAAGATGTTGGAAAGGTTGACAAATTGGATATGCAACAGCCGTTTTGCTAGAAAGGCTGTCATTTTGGAAACCTTATAGCCGATAATATGCGGAACATCGGCTATTGCAAGTTCCAGAGCTACGGTGCCGGATGCGGCAATTGCTGCCGTTGAAGCGCACATAGCGTTGTGGCGGTCTTCGCTGCCTTCGACCACCAAAAGCGGCAGACCGCAGCCTTTTATAATGTCTTTGACGCGTTTTTCAACGGTTTTTACGGTCGGAATAACGAAAAACAAATCGTCATATTGCGCTGCTAACAGCTTGCCTGCTTCAATAAAGGTCGGTAACAGGCTGGCAACTTCGTTATGGCGGGATCCGGGGAGAACGGAAATAATCCGTTTGCCTTCAGGAATGTTATGTTCACGACGAAAAGTCTCTCTGTCGGCATTAGCAACCGGACTTTCAATCACCGGATGTCCGACAAAAGTTGTTTCCAGTCCGTAAGGGGTAAAATATTTCGGTTCCTGCGGCAAAAGGGTTAAAAGGCGGTCGACATATTTATACATGGTGCGAGCCCGTTTTTTCTTCCAAGCCCAAACCTGCGGTGCCACATAATGCAATTGCGGAATACCGGTCTTTTTACGTCGCAGCGCTTTTTGGACACGGCTGCCAAAGCTCCAGGAATCAATGGTGATGACAATATCCGGACGTATACGCAGAATGTCGTTTACGGTTTCTTTGATGCGGCGCAAAACTTTGGGGATGCTCGGAATGACCTCGGCCAACCCCATAACCGCCAAATCTGAAATGTTAAAAATGGAGTGAAATCCTTCGGCTTCCATTGTTTCGCCGCCAACGCCGTAAAATTCGGCTTTTCCGTTGGTTTTTACTTTCATGGCGCGCATCAGGCGGGCGCCGAGAGCGTCGCCGGACGGTTCGCCGGCAATCAGGTATATTTTTATATTATTGTTCAAGATAATCCCCCGGTTCAATGCCGATGACAAACATGCCAAGCTTGTCAGCCTGACGAATAAAGTCTTCTTCATCGGCAATCAACGTATTTCCGGCATGGACAGCCAAACCGTTCAGCCCACTTTGTTTGGCATTTTCCAATGTGCGAGAACCGACGGTTGGCAAATCAATACGCATATCCTGCTGCGGCTTGCGCAGTTTGACTAATACGCCGCCACTGCCTTTGCGTTTGTAGCCACCGCAGCGTTTTATCAGTTCGTCGGTGCCTTCAATGCCTTCTACGCCCAAAACCAAGCCTTCTTGTATGACAACGGATTGTCCGACGTCCAGACGTCCCAGTTCAAAGGCGACGGTTACCCCGCGGCGGATGTCATCAAGGTCGGCCTTTGAAGGTTTTTTGCGGGTTAAAACGCCGGTTTTAGCCAAAAGGTCGCCCATAACCTCCTGTATGCCGACAACCCGCATTTTTTCAGATTCAATTTCTTTAATTAAAGCACGCAATATGCCGTCATCGCCAAGGGCTTTGCTGCCGATTTTGGCAAAAAAGGCGGTCGTGCGCATGTCGGGAACAAGGTCTTTGAAAGACGGACGGCGGATGGTGCCTATCATAACAACTTCTTCCACATTCTCTGTTGCCAACCGCTTAAAACCTGTTCCCGCCTGTCCTATACGTATCCACAAATGAGGAATAGTATCGTCAACCAAATCGGAAGCCGCGTTTCCTTCTATTGCAATAACGAAAAAACTGCGTCCGGTATCAATGCAATGGCGAATCAACCGCCGGGGAAGGTTTCCTCCCCCGGCGATGATACCCAATTTTTTTTGTGGCGCGTTCATTCTGTGTTATTCCGCAGTCAAAACGTTACGGCGTCCGGCAACGGCATCGTCGATAAATTCAACCATTTCCATAAGCAACGGGTTGTCTTTATATTTTTCGTGCGCTTTGGCAACACGTGTTTCAAAATTATCTTCATTTGATTTGAAGAGGTACATATAAGCGCGGGTAATGTTTTTGACTGTTTCCGCATCCATGCCGCTGCGGCGAAGCCCGACCAGATTTAAGCCGCGAAGCCTGCCGCGGTCGCCGGTGACCATGCCGAAGGGGATAACGTCGCGCGTAATGCCTGTCATGCCGCCGATCATGGCTTTGCGTCCGATGCGGCAGAACTGGTGGACGGCGCAGTTGCCGCCCAAAATTGCGCCGTCGCCGACGCGGGTGTGCCCGCCGATAACAGCATTATTGGTCATAATGACATTGTTGCCGACAACGCAGTCGTGGGCAACGTGGCAGTTAACCATAAACATACCGTCGTCGCCAACGCGGGTAACCAGTTTTTCAGGCTCTTCACCGCGAATAGGATTTTGTCCTTTGGGCGTTCCGCACTGCATGGTTACGTTTTCACGGATAACATTGCGTTTGCCTATGACCAAACGGGCACCTTCCTGAAATTCGTTGCCGTGATCTTGTGGACCGCCGCCGAGTACGGCACCGGGGAAAACAACGGTTCCTTCGCCGATAGTGGTGTCGCCCATAATAGTTACATGAGCCAGCAAGCGGACGTTTTCGCCGATTTTGGCTTTTGAACTGACAACGCAGAACGGTCCGATTTCAGCGGTTTCGGCAATCTGGGCGCCGTTTTCGATAACGGCAGAAGGGTGAATTTTGGTCATAGAAAGATCCTCTGTTATAATTAAACGTTTTACATAGCAGACAGCTTAATATGCGGTGTGTCGAATGTAAAAACACAAAACATTGCAGATTGTTACTTGTGGATATTTAGTGCTTTGCGATTCCCAGTAATTCTCTTAATTCCGGCGTTCCGACAATCCGTTCATGCAAAATTTTGCCGTAGGTGTTACCGGCTTTGCGCAGGTGCATTTGCAGGCAAACATTGGCAAAAGCTGCCAGCGGAGCGCGATAGTCTGTAAACAGTTTTTCGCGTTTCAGCCAGCGAATGGTGCCGGAAAAAGCATAAATCAGGTCATCAATTTTTTTGTGGCTGTATTCCGATTGCATAATGCTGTTGCCGCGGATACGGTAATAATATAAATTGTGGCGGCAAAAAGCAATGGAAGCGGCTTTGACCATAGCTTTTGTGTGAACCGACAAATCTTCAAAATAAACATTTTCGGCAAAAAACAAATTGTTATCAATAAAGAAACTGCGCTTGTAAAATTTGTTCCAGACGCATTGGCTGGCATACATTTTGTCGGCGATTTCTTTGCAGGTGCAAAGGCCTTTTCCGTCAAAGAGCTTTAGATAGTCGGCAACGCGAATCTGCATGGTTTGATCCAGAAATTCATAAAACCCGAACATGCCGATATCTGCACGGTTTTGGTCAATTGTTTTTTTAATTTTTTCCAGAGTGCCGAGAGAAAGCCAGTCGTCGCTGTCAACAAACAGCAGATATTCGCCTTTGGCAGCGCGAATGCCGGTATTTCGGGCGCCTCCCAGCCCTTTGTTTTTTTGGCTGATGACGGTTATGCGGGCGTCTTTTTCGGCATAATCCTGCAAAAGTTTTCCAGAATCGTCCGGCGAACCGTCGTTGACGCAGATAATTTCAAAATTGTCAAAAGTCTGGTTTATCAGGCTTTTCAGGCACAGCGGCAAAAAGCGTCGGGTGTTGTACACGGGAACAATTATTGAGAAAAGCGGTGTTTCTGGTTTTGTTTGAGAGAACCTAAACTCTTCCCTCGACAGCAGAAGCGTGTCGGCAAATTGTTCAAACGTGTAGTTTAAAAGAGCGCCGCAATAATTGATGTTGACCAGACGGCCGTATATATTCGGATCAAGTTCCGTAATGCGTTCTTTTAAATAAGCCTTGGCGCGTTCAAACAGTTCAGGGCGAATTTGTGCTTCTGTTTTACCTAGCGTTTCAATGAATTTTTCATATTCAAGCTGGAACAAGGCATAGCGGAAAAATTCCCATAAACCGCATTTTTTCGCTTCGTTTTCCATGGCATCAAAAATGTCAAAAAGCCCGAAAGCGTTGGCACCTATAGTATTGGTAACGGATTGGCTGTTGTAGGTATAGTTATAATAAGGTGTGTATGTGAATTTTATTTTTTTTGCATGAATTACGGTCATAAAATAAAAAAGCGTGTCTTCAAAAATTGTGCCTTCATTCAGCAATATGTTATTTTCGCGCAAAAAATCAGTTCGGTAAATTTTGTTGCAGATTGATTGGTTGCCGTAAAAGAAGTTGGCAAAGTGGCTATAATCAATGGTGTCGCTTTCGCTGACATTGGGTTTGAAAAGAGTGTTGGAATAAAAATATTGGGTAACTTGCTTTTTGCCGTCATCAATAATGCCGTTGAACATAAAAATATCAACATTGTTTTTAACATTTTTTTCTGCAAAAAGTTCAAACAGTCCGGTACTGAAAAAGTCATCAGCGTCGATAAAAGCGATATAATTTCCTTCTGCAGCTTTTATGCCGACATTACGTGCGGCGGCAGCGCCTTTGTTGGGCTGGTTAATAAGTTTGATACGATTGTCTTTTTGAATATATTCGTTGATAATTTGTTCGGAATTATCGGTGGAGCCGTCATTTATGCAAATTATTTCAATGCCTTGAAAGTTTTGAGCCAAAACGCTGTCAAGGCAGCGCGGCAGAAATTTGGCGGCATTATAAACAGGAACAATTACAGAAATTTTCGGTTGCATGGATTACCCTCCTTTTATTACGGAAAAACATCATAAACATTTTTCTTATAAAAGCCAATAGGGATTATTGCAGTTGTTTTTAACCTGTAGATGTAAAAATTTGATTGTAGAATTTAAAGGGTCGTTTAATTAACGCCTATATTTTTACATCCGCCATATTCATAAATCAAGCAAAAACAATCATACGTGTAACTTTGGTTCTATGCTCTTTTTGTTGAATTTAAACGACCGTTTAAATTCAACAAAGGAGAAAAGTATATATGACTAATAAAACTAAAGCTTTCAGCTTGTTGTTTATCGTAACATTTTTATGTTATTTTCTGTTTTGCACTCATACACC
>JAAGKN010000524.1_pt1 | contig 144900 bp, 145 predicted proteins | sample 6206371 | NCBI WGS metagenome assembly JAAGKN01 (sample SAMN11533720, study PRJNA540317) | gut metagenome | isolation source: fecal pellets from male and female animal of same cohort | host: Peromyscus leucopus | place: USA:CA | collected 2017
GTTGAATCATCAATACTTGAATGGACACAATAAACATCTATTGGAGCATCTTGTTGCGAATTTTGGAGAAATTATATTCACAATAGGTTTGAATTTATTTCCTTTCTCGTAAGCTATGATTTTTTCATGTTTACCTTCTTGATTAACCCAATCATTTGTGATACCAAATGCAATTAATTCACGAACACCAATAAGTGCTTCTTCACCCTTATCGACACTTATTATCGCATTATAATCATCGATAAGTTTATAATAATCTTTCCAAAAATCATTTGTTTTGTTTAAATATTGCATTACATTTCGGGTACTCTGTCTTTTTGCAATATTTTCGTTTCCAGGTACATATTTATTTATTAATCTACCATCTTTGGTTTTCAATTGTGTATAAGTAAGCACATTAAATCGTATAAACCGTAATCTAAGTGGTTTGAATTCTGTGAATAATCGTAATAATAATTTAAGTGCTTTCAAACCATTATCATTTGGTAATATTGGTTTTACAACAACTAATATCTGTTTTTGAGGGAAACCATTGTTTATTAGATATTTTAATCCCATAAACATATATCGAACATCTGGTATATTTGGTTCGAATACAGTTTTACCCATACCACTAATAACTACATGAAGAAATATTTTGTTCCGATTTTCTAAACAAAACTTAATAAACTCTTCTGTAAAATTTCGTGTTTCGATTATGTTTATGTCTGTTAATTTAGATTTGACAACATCTAATTTTTTCGTTGGGTCTGATGATTTCCAGTATGATACTATTGGTTTAACAGAATATTTTTGATTGGCTGGTGGTATCATAAAATTTTGATTTACCATATATTATTATGCAATTTATGTTATATACTATATGGTGTAATCAAAAATAATCGATATATTATTTCAAATAATTTTGATACTATCATGTAATTATATGTAAAATATACTATATATTATATGGTAATATCAAAATATATGGTAATATCAAAATGTTTCGATTTATCATATAGTTATATGTAAATAAAAATATAACATACATCGATAATCGGATAATACCAAATTATCGATGTATATTATATTTTAATTATCAGATTTTTGATTCTTTACTTGTAATTCATTCCAATCATTTTCATAATCTTTTATCAATGGTACAGAACCAGCAATATATGCTTTGAAATAATATTGTTTTGGATTTTTTGATTGTACCATACATTCGTTACAGATAATATATGATTCACCAATACAAATATTATTTTCAACACAATATTTAACCGCATCATCATAAAGTTCATGTATTCTTTTTTCAGCATCTGATTCTTTCAGATATGCTGAATCGGGTAAATCAGGACAACAACCACCAATAGTATACATTTCTTGATGTACAATAAATACTCGTTCTATCATATTTTTATATATTGTAAAATAATTGATATATCGAAAAATAAAAGTATATAACAAACAAATATAAATTATCCTTCTCCAGTATCAACTGCTAAAATTGTTGGTTTAAGTACATCTGCATTTAACATAGTCATTTCTTCCCAATTATCTTTTTCAAAATAACTTTGATGTAAATCAATATCGGGATAATCAGCATCAGTAGCTTTAATTAATAGATTGTGGGCTTCTTCTGCCGAATCAGCGGCAACAAGAATTAAACCAGCAGCAAACTCTTGTTTAACATAATTAATCCAGACTTTCATTATGGGTAAGTTTTTATATCATTTGTTTTCGTAATTACATATATCTTCTAATGATAACCATTCTGGTTTTTCATTATCAGAAAAACTATTCCAAATATCTTTCATTGCTTGTATATGTTTTGCTATATTTGGATAGAATAAATGTTTGATACCATTGATATATGATTCACAATCGCATTTCATTCTACCTAACAACATATATTTGAAAGTATTGTAGTGCTTTAATATATCGTCAATTTCCATATTTAAATTTTGATATTTTTGAATACTTGAGCAAATACTTCATTGATATACTGTTGCATTTTAGTATCGGATAAATCAACATGTTTATATCCACTGGTGTTTACATGATGACCAAAAGCTGCTTCAGCAATATCAAAAACAATTGATTTATCATCGGTATCACCACGTAATGTTATATAAAAATAGTATGGTAAATTTTCCTCTTCTACTGAACCATAATTTAATACATCTGGTAAATCATCAAAACATATTTGTATTCCATTACAGGGTTTATAATCTGTTATTATTTTTCTGACAACAATTTTATCTAATGGATAATCATTAAGTATTTGATAAACGAAATTCTGTAAGATTTTCCAAATAAACCAATCTTTATCATCTTTATTTCGTTCAATTTCTTCTTCACTTTTTGATGCTTCCCAATAATATAAAATAAATCTATTTAATTCTTCTGCAATATATAATTTTTCTGGAAGTGCTTTGAACTTAATTTTTCCTAAGTATGCTTTAAATTTATCAACAAAATTCGATATATCTTTTAGTTTATTTTCGTTTTTAACATAAAATGATACTTCATCTATTTGATGTCTTTCGATAATATATTTACCTGTTGGTAATTTTCTACAAGCATCTGTTACTTTAGCAAAATTTGGATATTTGATTTGTTTCTGTCCTTGTATTGTAAAAAATTCTTTCATTGTTCGATGTGTTTAATATTTGTGTTTAATTATTATAATTGGTATAGTCAATCATCATATTCTTCCCCATCAAATCTCAACCCAGTATTAATATCATAATGTTTATAACCAATATTTGGTAATTGAAAATCAACCAATTTACATATATCATCTGTTGTATATCGTTTGATTTCTTTTACTTGGAAATATTGTGTTAGTAATGCTGGTCGCTCCCATGGTTTAACTGTTAATAATATTTCATGTAATAATTGGTGACACGATTGATGCTTTACATTTAATCTGTTATTAAGTATTGATTCACCTTTCAAATTACGGAACACAGATATTATTTGAAACTCAGATAATACAACTATCGTAAATTTATTATAATCCAACCAATCAATAGTACCATACGATATATCAATACCAATTATATATAACCATTTATTATTAACTTGTTTTGGTGCAACAATTAATCCTGATTTAAATAATGATTGGTATGTATCATAATGAGTACTAATTGATAGAAATTTTTTCCGTTCCATACATTATATCAATAATACCTGAATTATCAAATTTATAAAAGCAAGCTACATTTTCTCGATATTGACAAAATAAAACAATTATATCATCTTTTGATAACATACCATGTTTTATAAAGTATTCCAATGATTCATTAACAGAAATACCATTATTTTCAGCAATTGATATATTATGGTTTATTTTATCAATATCTGATACCTTTGCAGGTTCACCGTAACAAACACCTACATAACCGTTATGATATGCTACAAAAGTTTCTACATATTGTTCCATAATATATCAATATTCAATTACCAATATGTCAACCAATTCTTTCTGTTCATCTATTGTTAAATAAGTAAAATTTTGTTTGATATATTCAGCAATGTCTTTTCTTGAAAACCAATCTACTTTAGATATTCTGGAAATAATTTTTATCAAACAAGTATAATTTTTCTTTGCCAATAAATGTTTGAATATATCATGGAAATAATATTCAACAGTTACTTTCTGTTCTTTTTGTATTGAGAATGTATTGATAAAATGTTCTATATATGTTTCGACACTAATAATATACGGACAATCAAAAAATTCTATCAATTCAGAAGAAAATATCAATAATATTCGAATTTCATTATTTGATAATAATGTTTTTTCGAAATATAATTTATAGTTATTTATATCTGGTAACTTTTTACTACCTGTTTCGATTGCACATATTCTATCGTTATAATATTTTCTTTCCAATGTTATTTTGTTTATAACATTGATAAGTTTTGATATTATGTTTTTATGTTCTTGTTCGGTTAGTTTTATTTTTTCGAATTCCATAATTTAATGATATTTAATGTTGTTATGTATTGTATTATATAAATAATGATTATATTATAAATAACCGTTATATATAAAAATTTGGGAAGTTGACAAATCTAACTATTTTAGATTTGTCAACTTTCCAAACAACCTTAATTAAAACAATCTTATTTTACTTGAAAGATTTCAATAGATTTTCCGATATTCTAATCGTTCTTGGATTTCATCAGTTGTATCGTATATAATTTTTTCGAAAAGATTATCCAACAAGTATATTGTAGAATAATCATTCTTATGACGATTTGAACGACCAATTGCTTGTACTACTTTTTCTACACAATTACGTTTATACCAGAAAGGATAACGCTCCATTTTCTTTTTGACATATCCAGATATTTGTGCATAAGGTACTTTAACCAATATCTGGAAACGACATAAATCATCTGGAAGGTCAATTCCTTCATACATAGAAGGTCCTATCAAAATATATGGTTTGTTAGAATTTCGTAAAAGTTCGATTTGTTCTTCCTTCTCTTTTGCATTTTGATAAAATAAGAATCGAGAAGTATCAACAGCATTTGCAATCTGATTTAATTTCTCTCGCAAAAGATTGGTTATCTTAAATGTACTTGTATGAATCAATCCTTTTTCATTTGGATGTTTGTTACAAATTTTAATAGCATCTTGTAATACTTTGTCAATATTTCTATCGAATGTATTATAACTAAGATAACCTGATTCACACATATAAATTGGTGAACGAGAAAAATCAAATGTACTTGGTAACATTAATCCTTCGTATTCATCTTCATGCATACCCATTAGTGTTGCATATTCATCAACATCACCAAGAGTAGCAGACATAAATAATCCGTAATTAATTTTGCTAAGCATGTGTTTCTGGACCAATTCAGCTTCTTTAAGGTCTTTCAAAGTATGTTTATACTCTTCAATACCCATTTGTTTTGAAGATTGTTCTGATTCAAAATATATATCTTCTGGTCTTTGGTTTATAAGTGATTCAATCTGTTCAAGTTGCATTTCAAATGAAATCATATCTTCCAAAATTGATTGATATGTTTCATTAAAAGTCATTGAATATGATTGACCTGAAGGACCTGAATTTGCCTGTTTATGGATAGCTTTTAACGGTTCTTTTAAGGAAATTAATTTCTTAACATAAGCAATAATTTCAGATGGTCTATTAACCGGATTATAAAAGAATTGAATACATTTTGCGAGGTCTGTTTGTATAGTATTTTCGAAATTTATTCCATATTTCATTATATCATTCAAGTATTTTTGAATGCGTTTCGGAAGATATGCAGTAAATTCGAAATTAAACATATTACAAACAATATCTGGTAATAAATGTGCTTCATCACATATTGTAAGTTCTCTTCGTCTGAAATATTGTCCAAATTCAGCATCACAAGTTCTCATTACATTTAAGAAATAAGCATAATTCAAAATTGTACATGCTTTATATGCTGCTTGATGACGTGCTTCTTTATAAGGACATTTATTAAAACATTGAGGAAATTTCTTTTCAAGTTTTTCGCCAGAATATCCCACACAAGGTCTGAATTTATATGATGCAAATTCAAGACTTGGATTATCTTCCTTGACTTTTTCGTAAAAAGTCATATCACGTTGTTGAACTAATCGATAATCTTGTTTCAATAATGCTTTGATATTTTCTAATTTATTTGTTGCTTCGATACAAGGATAATTTGATGTACCTTTCAACATATAAAGATAATCAAAGAAATCAAAACGATTTATATCATTATCAATCTGATTTTGAAGTGCTTTGTTTGATGTTAAGAAATAACAAATTGTTTCAAAACCGTTGGGAACTTCTTCAAAAGTAGGTCTTGCTTGAACATTTTCTATTTCACAATCATATTTGTAATACAAATATTGCGTGCAAAAATATGTCATGAACCCTATGATAGTTTTACCTGAACCTGTTGGACAATTTGCAACCACATATTTTTTACCGTCAATGAAGAATGCTTTCAGAATAAAATAAATCATATTCTGAAGTGTTTTCGTTGGTTTAATAAGTGGTGATACTTGTGTTAAACAAGTTCGTAAAGCATCAAGAATTTGTTCTTTTGTATATCGATTCTTTTGTGGTTCGAATATATAAAGTTCTTCGTTTAAGTCTTTATTTATTTCATCAACCAGTTCTGAATCATATGCTTGTTTCTGTGATGTTTCTGATTTTTCCATAATACATTAAATCGGTGAGAAAATCTTTCGATTCTTTTAAAGTAAGTTTTCCAGTTATAACAGTATCAATTTCCAATGGACGTATATTTGCAATACATTTCGATTCATTCAAATCTGATGCAATCATGCGTATAATAGAATATTTATAAAGTCCAGGAGTTTTCAATTCATGAAATGTTAACCCATAAGCAAACTTATTGTAAAGATTTGCCAAAGTATCATTATCCTGAATTTCATTAGCTATCTTATGTCGATGCGGTATGAAATACACTTTTTTTGATATATTATTTCGACATAAATCAGCAAATATTATAGTGATATATCTTTCTGTTATTGATGAATCATAATTTTTTGATATATCATTAAATATTGTCATATATTGACAATAAATATCTTCAAGTTTACGAAAATTATCTATTGTCAATTTTACCTGTTTTATTAATTTAAGAACGATTGGTTTTTTTATCAAGAGTTGTAATTCATCAGAAGTGTTCTTACATAATTTTATATATCCGAATAATAATATTGAATCATTATCGAATATTATATCGTTATTTTTGAACAAATCATATTCATAAATTTCAGATAATTGTTCACCTATGGCAACCATAAAATTATTAAATAGTGCCATTGGTGAATCAACTTCTGTATATATTTGATTTTGCATATTATGTTTTTGATATGGTTGGTAGATTTATGGTAGAATTAATTGGTAATTTCGAGAAGAATATTATTCTGTTCAAGAATTTTTGATGGAAGACCTTTGAAGATAGTTCTAAATTTTTCGATAGCTTCTTGCGGTGATTCAAAGGTTTCAACATCAACTTTTGTTATCAAACCAGCTTCATCGAGTTTGAAATAAGTCAGTTCATATCCTTTCTTGATACCTGAAATCTTAACATAATTCAAAATACCATCGATTAAACTTACTGGTATTTCATTCTTTGAATAAATAAAATCAGATAAGTTATAGATAAGATTCAGTTTAATATTTTTGGGATAATCTCTTTCAGCAACAGGTTTTTTCAATTCATTCAATAATGCTTGTGTTGATATTTCGGAACGAACTGTAAAACCACGATGAACTGGTGCTTTTGGGTCTTTTTTATCAAGATATACTTTGAATTGTATTGTTACGTCGGTAATTTCATCTCCAACAGCATTTAGATATAATCCGATATTTTCATTGTATGGAAGAATTTTGTTTCGAATCATATCATATTGACTATTATGCGTGATTCGAGCTTTACGTTCTTTCAATACAGATGAACGAATCATATCGACAAGTGTTGAATTATTTTTACCAACCATTTTTGCATTCCAAATAATTCTACGTATATCAAAATCAAGAGGAAAACGATACCAATTACCCCTTGTAATATACATACAATTATTTTTGGGGTCTTTAATGATTGTTGTTGGAAGAAGTATATTTCCTTCAAGTACAATCATTTCTTTATTAATTGGTGTATCATACTTATACTTTTTGGTTTTATTATCAAGCACAAGTATGTTTTTCGAACATAATGTTTCAAGTGTTTGTATGAGCAATTTTTCTCCAAATGAAACATTTTCCGATAATTCTTCGAGTTTATTTTTTCCTTGTGATATTAGGTTTAAAACCTCCGATTCGAGTGATGTGAATGATTCAATTTTCATATATTGTTCGTTTAAAGTTGTTTTGAAATCAAATATTTTTAGACAGAAGTTGCCTCAATACATTTGAATATACTGAGGCAACTTACATATAATATATAAACCGTTATATTTTATTTATTGGGCTGACGTAGTATTTTCGTTTTCATTTTCGGATGTTTCTTCAAGTATTTCCTTAATAACATAGATTTTAATGTAATACTTGATATAATCTACCAAATCTTTTGTCCATCGCATAGTATTAAATAATGCCAATGCAATTGCAATAAATTGTAATACTTTCATGAAAACAGACATATTTGGATTTCTGAATACAAATATTGCTGTTAACAATAACACATTACATAGTATTAAAAATATATTTTGGAAGATTGCCCTTCTAAGTACACTTTTTACATCCTTTGCTTCTTTAATTAGTTCATCTAAAGATTTCATATTTCAAAAATTACAAAGTGATTTTACCTGTTAATACATCAGTATATGTAACAATTGGAATGTTATATTTACGAGCTTTTATAACTTTCGAAGTGTTACTACTTGTTGAATCAACAATAAGATATTTGGTCTCCTTTGTTAATGATGTATGTACACTGTTTGGATATTGTTCTTTTATTTTATCAACAAATTGTTGTTTTGTGATTGTTTTATCTCCAATCTTAGGTGGATTACCAGACATTTCAAATGTGATAGTATCTTCAGAAATGTCAACAGGTTTAAGTGTTCTAATACCATAAGATGCAAGTGTTTGCATAGCTTCTTTGATACGTTTAACACCTTCACCTCGACAAACATTTGTAAGAACATCTGATGAAATATTCGATGTATCTGTAGACATCTTCATCAGAAGTTTGGCAATCTTCAATGAAATCTTTGGACCAACATTATCGAATTGAAGAAGATTTATCAGTTCGTTAAGATACAAAGTCTTTTTGTTGTAAATTTCACAGAATTTAATCCAAACAGCTCCACCACCTATTGCAGCAGATAATTGTGGTTTATGAGCTTGATTAAATATTTCAAGTATATTATAATCAAGCACTTTTCCGATTTGTTCAGCTATTGTATCACCGATTCCTTGAATTTGAAGTAATCGTAATGCCGCAATGAATTTGAATTGCTTAGATGCTTCATTATCAATAGCAATCAAATGTTTACCAATATGTTTATACGGTACTGTTGGATATACAATTTCTTTTGAACGATTAAGGACTTTTACGATAACAGGTATAATATCTCCTGATTTTTCGATTTCAACTACTGAACCAATACCTATTCCTTTCGAAATAACTTGGTCAATATTATATCCGTTTGTAAATGATATTGTTGAACCATCAAGTTGAACTGGCTTAACCATTAATCTTGGTGTAAGTTTACCTGATTTCTTTTGTGTCCAATCAAATCCAATAATTTTTGTTAAAGCTCTTGGTGCTGGAAACTTAACAGCAACCATATTTAATGGATAATTATCTTTTACTTGACGCTCATGATTTGGTGCAAATACCGATAATACAATACCATCACAAAGAATATCTTCGTTACGGTAATAATGTATTTTTTCTTCAAGTGTAAACAAATCTGATTCTTTCAAAGGTTTCCAAATATCTTCGTCTGAACCATCATTTGCAGTATGTTTTAACGATACATTAATTATCGAATCAATACCATCTGTACATGGAATGAAAAGTAAATCATCCAGTATTTCTTGTGGTATATTTTTACGTTTAACAATACCACCTACAAAATTTCTTGGATTTTCGTAATCACCACCAACTGCTGATGAATATTTTGCATTAAATATTGATTTACGGATAACCAATTCACCACATATAATATGATGTTTCAATTGTGAACAATCAGCAATATCCTTTTGATTTTTGAATTGTTTGGTTACATCCAATCCACCACGAGTAATAATTGATTGTATATTGTAATTGGAATCGTATGTAATTTTTAACGAACAACCATCATATTTTCGAGCATACCAAATATTTCCTTGTCTCAATAAATCAGACAATTTATTGTTAGATAATTGGAAAAATTTTGATATATCGGTAATTTGCGCTTTTGATTTCCATTTTACTTTGAAGAGACTTATCATCTCTTGCGTGTAATCAGAATGTTTTGTTTCAAACCTACCATTACGATAAATAACAGATTTAATCCAATCACCAATATTATCAACCAATAATAATGCTTCATTTAATTGGTCAAATTCAGAATCAGACATTATTGGTTCTTCACCTTCATCAGTATTGTAATAAGCTATTACAGCAGTTAGCCAAATATCAAAATCAGTTTGTAATTGACCGTCTAATTGACCGTATATAGATTCAGGAACATTTAGTTCTTGATATATGCTATTATCCATAAGTTAACTTTTATTAATTCTTATTAATCTTCGGAATTTTCAAGTTCTTCTTTAACTTTCATAAGTTTGTTCAAAGTTGATTCATCAAATACTCCGAAAGTATTTGCTTTGGCTACTTTGTTAACTTCAGCTTTTGAAAGCTTGTTATTTTTGATTTTATGCTTATTGAAATGATTTATTCGTCGTTTATTTAATGTAAACGTAACTTCTCGTTCATCAAGTAAAATTGCTTCTTGTGTAAATAATTGTAAAGCAATTACAGCTTCGTTTGAAAGGAATTTATCTGATTTTTCAGAAAAATAAGCAAAATTTCGATTACGAACAGCAATCGGAAATGCTTTTAATTTTTCATTATATTCTGCAATAGTTTGGTCAAGTTTTTTCTTTGATTCTTCTGATTTTAATGATTCATTTTCATGATAAGCAACATCAAGTTTTGCTCTATCTAATAACATCGAAGCACCAAAATCAGCAATATCTTTTATACCACATAACCAGATACCAAGTAAAGCACATTTGTTTTTCTTATTTGAAAGGTCTTCTTCAGAAAATTGAAGAATTTTATTGAATGAAGATATACCGTAAAATGCACCAATAATATGTTTGATAAAGTTTCTTGCTTTTGTATCTTTATTCCAAGAATTACAAATAGTATCAAGTACTTTATGAACGTTTGCTTTATTTACATCGACAAAATTTGATTTTCCTTCTTTGTTATCAAGAAATTCAAATTTATCGTTCTTAAATCGTTGTTTAATATTTTCAACGATTTCAGATTTTTTGAAGTTTTGATTCGATTCCATTTTGAATAATGTTGTTTAGGTAATATAAATTTAATATAATAATAATAACCGTTATAATAAAAAATTTGGGTAGTTGAAATGCTTAAAATAGCATTTCAACTACCCATTGATTGTATTTATGTGGAATTACTGTAAATATTAAAGTGTTCCCATTTTGGAAAACTTATCAAGAACTTCTTGGTCAGAAATATTATTACCGATAGAACGTTTCAATCTTTTCTGAGCTTTACGTGTAATATTATTCATTATATCAATGATTTCCTGTTCACCAACTTCGCTTGCAGATATTTTAACAAAGTTTTTAAGTGCATGAACACTTTCACGACATAAGTATTTATCACAATTTGGTGCATAATAACCGAAGTCAGCATGAAGGATTTCAATCGGTAACTTAAGACACCATTCACGAATTTCATCTTCACGATTTTCAAATGATTGATAATCACCAGATTCTTTCTGAGCATCAATCAATGAATTTGAATGTGCATAAGTACGTGTGAAGATATTACATTTCGATGCAATATCGTTAAGACCTGCAAGTTTAACCTTGTTAAGAATTGCATCGTATGCTTCTGATTCATCATCGAATTCATCAACCTTACGTGTTGCATCGAAAGGTAAGAATTTCTGAATCAGTTTCTTAACATAATTGCGTGACTTTTCGTTTGCATTCCAGAGACGACATAAACGTAACATTGCATTTATGATACGTTTGTTATCTATTGGAAATTGTACATCTCCAGAATTTACTTTGAAACGTTCTCTGTTTCTCGATACAAAATCTTCAATCTTTTGTATCTTAGCAGAAACTATGAATTCATCCATATATTTTGATTTTTATTGTTTATGATTTTTTATTTGTTTTTATGTAGTTTGGTTTTTGTCTTACTTGGTTTATCGTAATTCAACAAACAAGTTATTCGTTTCATATTTGTTGAAAATAGATTTACTCCATCAATAATTGATGTTGAAAAACCAGCAGCATCAGGATGACCACCTCCACCAAAATGTTTAGCTATTGTTAAAGCATCAGTTGCTAATTTTGATTTGTTTCCAAAAACATAATTACGAACTGAGAATGTCATTAAAGTATTCTTGAAATCAACAGAATACCCAATATATATGACTTGTGAATAATTTTGAAATTTCTCTCGAATTAATTTTTCCAGTTCGTATGTTGGATATTTTTCACATGCAATATAAAGAATATTACTTTCTTTGTCTTTGTGTTCAACAATTAAAGCATTGTTTTCCAAAAGTTTTTCGATTATATTTGTTTCTTTTAAACGAATATAATCACCATGTTTAATTAAGCTTTTTCTCAAATGTTCAGAATCATTTTTCAAAGCTTCTTTAAACTCTTTGTAATTAAGTACCTTAAGTGCTTCAATTGTTGATACAACAATTTCTTTACGTGCTTCATCAAAATTTACAAAATTCCATGTATCATAAGCTGATATTATATCAACATAATATTTGAACGGAACAGGTATTGGTAAATGGAAACTTGCAGCATTAAACAAAACACCGCATGCAGATAATGTATTATTTTTTGAAAAATAAATTTCAACGTTTGTATTGGTATCTTGTATTAAAAATTCAACATAATATACTTGAGTTGAACCATTCAAAAAATTGATTTGTTTCTTTTCTTGAGTTATTTTCAGAATTTCATTGATTGCATTTTGATGATGGTCGTAAATTGTTATATTCTTGTTACGAGCATTTTTTAACCATTCAATAGGTGGTGTTACATCAACAAAAACATATTCTTTATATCCTGTTGCATTAAGCCATTCAGCATCTAATTCATAATTATAACCAACATAGTTATATTCTTTTTTGTTTGATAACATATCTATTTTTACATCGAAACATGTTTCAAACATTAATCGAGACATAAAACCATCAAGGTCTTTTGAATGATATATGCAAAGTTTATTTAATTTTGGAGCTTCCTGTTTGAAAGTTTTAGTTTCTTTATCATAAAGAAAAACATTTACACCTGCTGTTAACAAGAATTCAAGAGGTGACAGAGAACCAACATTATATTGGAATGTTCTAAAATTATACGGATGTTCTTCAACAATATAAAGATTTTTTATACCAAAAAGAATGATTTGTTTTGAACATTCAATACAAGGAGAATAAGAAACAAGCATTGAAAGATTCTCCCTATTTGCTGCATCTATGTTTAACCGAACCAAATCGAAAATAGCTTCTTGTTCAGCATGTATAACTGTATCGTATGTTTCACCGTTTTTATTTTCACAAGTTAATTGATGCGTAATACAATCCGGATTATAATTATATCCTTTTGACCAGATTATTGGTAAATCATTTCTTCTTGATGTAAAAATAACAGCACCAACTTTTCGTTTATTTGCTGGTGATTGGTTCTTTGTTTGTTCTAAAATACCTAATAGATATTTAGTTGGTATTGGCTGTAACATGAACGAATAATTTATGGTTTTATTTTATGTGAAACTTTACATATTAATATAATTAATAACCGTTATAAATAATAATTTGGGCAATCAACTTATCAAAATTTTATTAAAAATATAAGAAAATTGGGGATATTTCACAACATCCCCAACTAACCATCATCATTCACTTTATGAAAAATCTACTCACACTCATAATATATAGATTCTTTCATATTATGAATATTTTGTATTGTTACAATGTTAACTTGTTGTTTAACTCCGGATAATCTGGTTCAATTAAATTAATACTTGTAACTTTTGTTCTATCAACAATATAAAAGCATGATATATCAACAGATATACATGATTGTAATTTATTGTTGTTGAAATATTCAATCAAATTTTCTTTGGTTTCGAACATATAAGCAGGTCTCGTAATCGTAAAATTTTTAATTTTATTTATCTTGATACAATTATCTTGAGACCTTACTAAACCAAAGTTTTTATGTATTTTAATGTTTAGTAAATCTAATTTTGATTTAACTTCTCGGTCTTCAGCAATATAATAATGACCTTCAAACCAAGAAGTTAAACCAAATTTAGGTTTCTTGATATTGATTTGCTTTATTTCTAAAACAAGTATCATCTGTTATCGAATTTTATGAACACTTTGAATATCCACAATCTCTACAAACACCACAACCGTTTTCTCTGATGATTTTACCTCCACATTCTGGACATATATCACCATAGATTTCATTGGTATCAGCTTCAGACATATATCGTGATAAAATCTTTATCAAACGATGGGTGAAGCTACCTGCAATTGGTTGAAGTTTTTCAAGAGTTTTGATAACAAATTTGAGAGGTGTACGATGACGTAATGCCATTGAAATCATCAAAGAAATCATCTTCTCATCAGATTCAACATCCGCAATATCGCGGAGTACAAATGTATCTGATTCAAAATTATACCAGTTCTTTGCTTCTCGAACAATTTCACCTTCAATCTTATCATCGAATTCATCAAGATTTTCAGGAAGATTATCTAATCCAGATGCGATGAAAACTTCATAAGGTTTATTTTCAAACAATCCAATAATTACCGAATATGTTTTACCTGCAGCATGGAGTGTATGATAAAATGCTGGTAATCTTGAAGGACGCTTTGGTGCTCGTGTTTCATCAAATGAATTATCATTTGCTTTTGGTTTTTCATTTGCTGAAACTAAAACACCACCTCTTGAACCATCACGATATACTGTATTACCTTTAAGACCTTCACTCCATGATTTCAAATATATATCGGAAATTACTCCTTCATCAATATCATTTGGAAGGTTAATTGTTGAAGATATACTATGTGTTGTATATTTCTGAACAATCGATTGTATTATAACACGGTCATACCAAAGAATATCATTTGCGCATGAATCAAACCAAGGAGAATCTTCAAATAATTTTTGTAATTGTTTTTCTGAAAGTGCTTCATGACTAATTCCCTGCATATTCAACCACAATTTAAATTTGGGATGAAGTACAAAGAATTCAGTAAATTTATTTCCATCAGCTGGGTCAATATAATCTACTCGTTCATCATGTGTCATTACCTTTTTACGACGTTTATAGAAGGGCATGAATAAAGGTTCGATTCCAGATGTTGTCTGAGTAAGAATTGAAAGTGAACCAGTTGGTGCTGCAGTAGACCAAGAAACATTACGACGACCATATGTTTGCATACGTTCCCATTGTTCAGGGAATTCATCTATAATTGTTTGGAATATTCTATTGGCACCACTAAATATATTTACAGTATTATTTGGATTTTCAGATACTTTATCTAACCTTTCGAGACTTGCATCAAAACCTTCAAATGTACCAAATAATACAGCTAAGTCAATTGTTGCATCAAGTTCAGCTCGCATCTTTGTTTTGAATAAATCTGTTAAGAAACATTCGGTTTTAACAGAATCTTCATATTTAAGATTCAAAGCTGCAATAGTATCACCTAATCCTGTGAAACCTGCTCCAAGACGACGACCTGCTTGTCCTTCTTTAAGAATTCGTTTCCAAAGATTTATTGCTTGGTTTTTAAGTTCTTGCGGTTCATCATTATCTGATTGTATCTTATCAATAATTCTTTGAATATAATCAGCTTCAAGGTCAACTAATGTATCAAGTATACAAACCTGTTCATACGCAACATTAAAGAAACGTTCATAATCAAATTCAGCTTCTTTTGTAAACGGTTTATTTACAAATGAGAATAAATTGATAGATGCTAATCGACATGAATCGTAAGGTTGCATCGGAATTTCACTGCATGGGTTACAGGTAACTGCAGCGTATCGAGGATAAACACCATCAGTACCGTAATTATTCCAGTTATCACCAAAAATAACACCAGGTTCTGCAGTTGCCCATGCACAATGAATTATTTTATTCCATAATTCTTTTGCATTAATTTTTCGAACATAACCTTGTTTTGATACTGAACAAATAGGTGATGCTAAATAGCCAACAGGAATTAATTCATTTTCAGGAAGTGAATCAAACCATTCTCTTGTTTGTCCAGCAAAAATAAAATTATCAAAAGGTACATCAACTGGATAATGCTGATAATAAGTATTATCTATTTGACTTACTGCCGCTTGCATGAATTTATCATCAAGTATAACAGATATATTTGCACCTGTTATTTTTGTAAGGTCTTGTTTTGATAAAACAAAATCTTCCGCATTTGGATGTGCAACACGCATTGAAATCATCAAAGCACCACGACGACCTCGTTGAGCAATTTCAGATGATACAAATGAATATCTGTTTGCAAACAAGATTGGTCCACAAGATTCTGATGATTGATTATGTACAACTGCACCATCAGGACGAAGTGTTGAAAGGTCAATTCCAGAACCCATTCGTCTCTTCATTACTTCACACATTTCCATAGTTTTCTGGTTGATACCAGCATAACTATCATAAGGTTGTCCCAGAACAAAGCAGTTTGATAAAGATGAATATGATTCATGATTACCAATTGTAGCAAGCATTGAACCACCAAGAACAATATTATCAAAATTGATAAATTGTTTAAAATAGTCTTGCATCAAGAATTGAGCTTGTTCAGGACCACACTTTGCTTTGCTAATAACATGATACCAACGACCTTTACCATAAGAAGAAAGTTTGTCAGCAACTTCATGATATAACGAAATATTTTTAGTTCGTTGTATTTCCTTTTCAGCAATTTCTTTACAATATCGATTGAAGCTATCATCAGGAGTTTCTTCACCTTTAAAACGATATTTCTTCTCCCAAACAGATGCCGCTAATTCATCTCCATTGAAGTAATTGAGGATTTGATTTTCCATATATAATGATTTTATGATTGTTGTAATGTACGTAAAAATTCAGAAGTTTTTGAATAATTTTCTCTTGCAATTATTGTTACATTATTTTTCAAAGTAATTGCAGTACAATCACCATCAACTATTTCTTCAATTGTTGAAATATCAGCTAAATTAATCATTATTTTTGCTGATGTATCGTCATTTGTAAATTCAAGAAAGATTGGTCTCATTTTATTTTGATATTTATTTTTTATGCTTTAATTTATCAATAATTACTTGAAAATTCATATCAACCATTATTGGTCTTTCAATATGTTCAATCCAAATATTTGCTGTTTCATCATCAATACCTGGTTCAACTATCAATATTTTGTTGATTGCAATCGCTAACTTCGTTTTGGTTGCATGTTTCTGTACTATTAACATTTCCATTAGTTTTGATATATTTTGATTCTATATATGCTTCGTTTAATTCTTTTTTGATTTTGCTGAAATATTCGAGACACTTATCAAAAATTGCAGGTCTTTTATAACACCATTCGTAATTATCATCAATATAAGATGAAGATAATGTTTTTATCCGATTATCAAGTGCTTCTTGAACAGATTTTAATATATACGGTAAACTAACATATTCATCAATTTCTGATTCTTTTATTTCACCTGCATCAATAAGTTTCAAACAATTATGATATAAATGACATATATGGAACATCAATAATGAATCGGTTAAAATTACCGTAAATGTATATTGAACATAAGGAGTATCGGGATTCAGATTTTCATCTGAATCCACAAACTCTACTTTATGTTTTAGATGGTCTTTATTTTCTGAACTCATCGTAATTGATATATTGAATATTTACCGTTTGGTATTACTTCATAAACTTTACAATCTCTGATTTCATCTATATTATGGTCAACCAAGAATATTGATTTATCTTTAAACTTAAACAATATCTTTACAAAGAGTTCTTGGTAGTTTTCAGCAGAATAACTGAGTTCCTTTCCTTTGTTAAGTGTTCCAGATATTTCATCGATGAATATATGACTAACAGAATTCTTAACATTCAATAAGTGCATACAATAAATCAACGATAACCCTAAGAATGTTGTTTCCATACCTGATGATAATTGAACAGGTTGATATGTGATAACACCATCTTTTTGGTTAATCATTGTTAACTGTGAATTATTATTCCAATACAGTTTAAATGATACATCGGATAATAGATGATTTAATGTATTATTTAAGAATGTTCGATAATATTCAAATACAATATCTTTGAAATTAGATTTTATCAGTTTTGAGTAGATTTTCCAAATAATCTGATTTTTTTCGTATTTCAAAAGATTATCATATTCTTCTTGTTTTTGTTGTTTAAGATTTTCAGCAGATTGTTTCTTTAAACATGCTCTGGTATAATCTTCTCTTGAAAATTTGAGATGTTGATTGTGTTTAGCCAATTCACTCTCATAATTTTCTTGATTAGTTTTATACTCTTTATATATTGGAAGTTGTTTTTCCAAATTTTGTAACTCTTCTTTCAATTCAATAAGTTTTAGACGACTTTGTGTTAGTTTTTCTTGATTCTTTCTTATTTGATTATTAAGTGAATCAATTCGTTCACATCCTCGTATATAAACATTATAAGAATTACGATACTTATCAAATTCTTTATTATATTCGTTACGAATATTTTCATTTGCAAGTTTTAATTTACGAATCTCTTCAACAGAAGCTGTACGATTTTCTTCTTTTTTGTTAATAGATTCAACAATTAATCGTCTGTTATCAATTAAATCTTGTAATTCATCATCAACAGATATAGTAAATTCAAAATCAACATTTGTAAAAAATGTATTGAATTCGTTATTGAATTTATTGAGTTGTTCTGTTAATGATTCATTATCAGAATCAATTGAATTACGTTCATTAATAATTGTTACAATCGAATCAAGTATTGTATCGAATCCCTGTAAATTAAATTTTTTGAACTTTTCAACATCTTCAATTGTCTGAATTGATTGTACTTGATTGAAAGCATTATGATACTTTTCTTGGATTGGTTTATATTTAGTTGTAATCCAATCAGAAAGTTCTTGAATTTCTTTAGTTACGGATTCTGCTTGTTCACGATTTTCCCTGACATGACGCATTATTCGGTTAATATCTTCCTGTGTAAAATTATCATATTGACGTTTACAAGTTGGACAATAACCGTTTTTAATCTGTTGACGATATTCTTCGTTTTGTTTATCAAGTTCTTTTAATTCAGATTCTTTTGAAACTTTTAATTCATACTTTTCTTGATATTTTTCTGAGAATTTCTGAAGTAATTGCGAAATATTATTAGCAATTTGATTCTTATACAAATTGAAATCTGAAGTTAATGATTCTCGTTTCTGACTTAATTCGTTTTTCTTTTGTTTTGTTTTATCAATATATGATGTTTGATATTCTAAACATTTATGATTCAGTTCTTTTAGATTATTTTTATAATCTGAAATTCTTTTTTCATCTGTACTTACTGATTCTGAATATTCAAATATTTTACCATTATTTGATGTAATTTGTACTTCATCAAGTTTCGGTTCTTTTTCAGTAAATTCAGGTTTCTTTAATTCTTCAGATTGTTGTTTTGATAAATCTTCAATTTCTGATTCTTTTTCTTTAATTGAATTTGTTTTTTCAGATATTTGAGATTCAATATTACCAAGTTCTTCCAGTTTGTTTTGATTATCTTTTATTTTTTGATTTATTGAATCAATATCTTTCAGAATATCTTCTTCAATCTTTTTAGCTTCATCGGCATCTTTTTGAGCTTTTTCTATTGCAATATCTGCATCAATTATATTTTCTCGAAGATTTTCTTTTGATATTTTTGGTTTTGCAATAGACATTAAATCTTCTTTAACACCATCAAGATTTGCTTCTAATTTCTTAAGATAATCAACACCAATATAATCAAGAATTAATTCATTAAGTTTATCTGGTGATGTGTTAAGTATTTGTTTGATTTTACCTTGGTCCAAAAATAACAGATTATTAATAGTATTACCGAAGTAACGTTCAACAAGTAATTCTGCATTTGCACCAATAAATGATTTATATTCACCAGTAAAATTAGAATCTTTTTCATAAAGTCTAAGATTAACTTCACGATGTGAATCTGAAATAAAATCAGTCCAATTTTGTGATAATTGTTGTTCTTCGGTTACACCTTTCTTCCAAGTACGATTTACTAAACGAATAATTTCAACAGGATAACCATTGATAGTTAATCTGAGTATACCTTCGACAAGATTATTGTTTGGTAAATTTTTATTAAATACTAATAGATTATTTTGTACTACCTGATTAGATTTCATTCCTTCCATAATAGTACCTGTAAGAATCCAACGAATCAAACGATATAAAGTTGTCTTACCAATACCATTAGTACCAAGTATTCGTGTAATTTCTTTTTCAGATAAATCAAGAGAAATAGAACCAAGCACCATAAAGTTATTACAACTTACTTGTTTAAAATGAACATCATATCTTTGTGATGATTGTTCCATACAAAGTATAAGTTGCCTATTGAAAAGTTCCATCAAATCACTACGAATCTCAGAAACATTTTCATCAATTTTTTCTAATAATTGATTAGCAGCAGATTTGAATAAGCTATTTAACTGGTTATTATTAAGTAGGAGATTATCAACGTTATTTGAAGTTATTACAAATTCTGATTTATCAACTATTTTTGTTTCAGAAAGTTTTGTATCAATTATTTCTTGTACAATTGGGTTATCAACATAGGTATCTTTTTGTACAAGTTTATCATATTCGAATTGTATTGTTACATCAGCAACTGAACACATATTCTTAAGTATATTAAATATTTCTCGTTCATGTTTAATGAACATATTTGATGACTTAATTTTTATGAAAACTCTTGTTGTTTCTTCATTACAAAGTATATACCAATCAAGTTGTTGCAGATTATAATTGATAAGTGAATAATCTGTTTTCGAATCTAATTGTATCGTAATATATTGAACAAACCATGGTATTACTTTATCGGCAAGTTTCATTTCAGTTGCCGATTTCATATTAGAATCAAGTTTGTAAATATTGAATTTTTTCGATTTACCAAGTTTGTAATTTATATCTCCACCAATTGATACATAAGTTCCTTCACCGAATGTATGTATCATCGGAGCACCAGGATAAAGAAATTTTACATCTCTTTCAGTATCAGATACAATGTAAGCTTCATGTATATCACCAGCCATTACAAGTGTGTTGTCTGGAAATATATCAAGTTTATCAAGCTTATCTGTTTTGATTGGTAATTTTTTATCAATTGCATAATCTGCAATCATTGCATGATACAATGCAATATTTAAATATTCGGGTGATTGTATAAGATTTTTAAGAGATTCCCAATTTTCTTTATCAGTAAGTGCAAATGGTATAAATCTTAAATTATCAATAAGCAACTGTTCACATGTATTTAGATAATGGAATTTGTCTTTACATGAAGCATCAAGTATATCAAATATAGATGCAATTGTTGAAATAGCGTTGGTATCAGATACAGTTGCTTTATGTGCTTTTTCCAAATCATGATTACCATCAATTATAATCAGATGTTTAAGTGTTGGAATATTAAGTAATCGAACAATATGATTATATATTAATCGACGTTCATCATCATTCGGTATTGGATATTCAAACAAATCACCTGTTATTACATGGATTGATATTTTATAATCGGAGATAATTCTCTCCATGTATTTGAGTGTTCTCAATGATTCATTGAATAGATTTACATTACGATTCTTAACCTGTAAATCTGCACTGTGAGATATTAATATTGGTTGTGACATGATGTATGATGTGTTTAATTTTTCTACTTTTATATATAACCGATATATTAAAAGTTTTGGGTTGTAGTTGCTTTCAATAATTACTGAAAGCAACTACAACCCAAAAACTGCGTATGTAAAATTATTTATAAATCGTATTTCAAGAACCAACAAATATCCGTATATGTTTTATCAGTTGGAATATTTCTACGTTTAACATAACCGTTGATTTTACGTTTTTTGACTTCATCCATAATTTTACCGATATAAAAATCTTTTGTTGCGAGACTTCTAATTACTGATGTAAGATATTTAATCGATAAATTTGGAAAAGATTTTGAAACATCTTCGATTGTAAAAATTTTTCCAACAGATAATTTATTAAGGTATTGAATTATTGGTGGATAAACCGGATTTTGTCGACTCATGACTTATTTGATTTGAATTACAATATTTACAATCTGGAGAATGTACTATACCAGCCACTCTTGAATTAACACCAGCAGTTTCAAACATTATATAATCGTGATTTTCGAATTTAAATTTATAAATATTTTCGAAATTACAACCTTCTAATATTCTATCAGTACCTGTTGTTCCAATTTTTATAGCTGGTTCAGAACATGCTGCTACAGTAAAAATTATTCCAATAATTGATAAGAAAACAACTAACCATGCCCAACCATATTTATTAAAATATTCAATATATAGTTTTTTCATAATTTATAAGTTTTGTTTATTAGACAGCGATGTCAGCTCGAATGGGTCCGTATTCATCAACCGTACCATCATTATTTGGGTTAGGACGACACCATTGAATATTGATATGTTTCATATTGGTATCAATCATTTGCAAGTATTCATCGATTGTTAAACATTTAGAATGCATCATCCAATCATCTAAGAAGCAAGGACCAATAATTGATGGAGAAGATACTCGTTGATTTAGATTTTCATCAACATTTGCAAGATATTGTTTTGCTGCTTCGATATGATTTACATACAGATGATAATTGTCCGCGGTATAATGAATATCTCTCGGAGAATAATATTTACCACCATCGTTATAACTACTATCTTGATTCAGATAATTGCAAATTAATGTTAACAACCAGCCGCAGAACATGAAATCATACGGTGCACCAAGGAATGAATCATTCGAACGAACATGTGCATGTAAATCAACTGAATAATATTCGTTACTATCTCCTTTAAGTTTTTCTGTTGGTGTACATTCAAAATGGAAATCATACATACATGGAGGAAGTGCCATTTGATTAAGTTCGGAACTATTCCAAAGATTAATAATATGGCGACGACCCATTGGATTAATTTTCATCTCTTTTAACAATGCTTCTACCTGGTCAAATCCGTTAAAATTACGGTATTGATAACCATAAGATTTACCAATTGTACCAATCCATTCAGCACCTAAATCAAACTTTTCTGCTGATTGTTCGTCTTTGATTTCCCATTCATTCCAATATGTTACTTTTCGGTCATTCAACCATTTAAGGTCATTTTTACCGAATAACATCCATATTACTTCTTTAAGAGCCATTTTTGGATATACTTTCTTACCTCTAAGAAGCGGGAATGCTTGAGTTATATCTTGTATGTGAAAATATTGATGTTGAACTGCAAGAGTATCAATACCAGTACGATTCTTACATTGAATACCATGCTTCATGATTCTTCTTAAACTTTGAGCATATTGATATTCAAATGACGGATAAATAATATCTATAAATTTTGAATCATTTGCAAGATGTAATGTTGGGTCCATTAAATCAAGAGCTTTTTCAGATATTGAAAATGATGATGCTTGTAATTCACCATTTGTTTTACATGATGCCAAAAATATTTTACCTGCGGCTTCTTCAGCTTTTGTTGCCAATATTTTTGGAAGTTCTTCACCACCATAAACTTTGCAACAATTGTTTTCTTGATTTGATTGATTATTTTCCATATTATTTTGACATTTATATTGTTTGTATTATATTGTTTGTATTATATTGTTGTTTATCAATACTTATCTATTGACAGAATTTTGAGTACCTTGTGATTTAACAACAAGTTCTTGATTACCAATAAATTCTGTTAAAGTTTTGCTATTACAATATGACATTGCTGACCTTAAATAATTAGTGAAATTTTCAACCCATTGTTTACAAGTATAATTAACGGGTACATATATTTGTTTACCTTCTGATGTTTTATATTTACCATCAAAATTTGGATTATTTGCTTGTGCTTGTTTAGAAGACATTCCAAACGAATATTTTTCCAAACAATTATTTCGCCCATATTTAGATATTAAATATTCTGCAATTTTCTGATTTTCCAATATAGTTGTATAAGGAATAATAGCTATTTTTGGACAACCTAATTCATTTTTAATCTCAACATTTTGGTAATTAAAAAATACTTCATCTGAATTATTGAGTGCTAATTCAATATGATTTTCAGCTGAAAACCATATTTTATCAATTTTCCTGAATTTTGCAGCAGATTCTATAAAAGATACAAAAGCACCACCCATCATAACATAATCAGCACCAAGAGCTAATGCAATAATAGCACGAGAATATGCTTGCTCAGCTGTTCCCATACCACCATCAGCAATAACTTTTGTTCTATGTGTTTCTGGAAGCATATGCTTGTTAGCATTAATATTATCTAATAATGATGCTGCAGGATAATGAATAGCTGTATTTGCTGATGTTAAACATTGTGAACCAGTACCTATTGAACATCTAACATAATCAATACCAGCATCACAACATTTTAGATAAGTATCTGGATTAGCAATGTTACCTGTCATTATAACATAAGTACATCCAAATTCTTTAGCATAAGCTTTTGCTTGTTTTACCAAATCAAATATTTGTTGCATATGTCCGTTAGCAACATCTATCAAAATATTATATGTTTTACCAGGTAATAAAGAAGAAATATTTTCAATAAATGTTTGTTTAAATTCTGTTAAAGAATAAGCACACCATTTACCATTGCAAGTTAAATTGTATCTTGTTTCAAATGGTACATTACGATGTATGATTGGTGTGATACCATTATTTTCAAATATGTGATAATTGGTTTCATCACATACTGATTCCATAGGTGCTGTAAATAACGGCAATTTATTGTTTGAAAATTTATTATCTTCATAAAATGGATTACATTCTGAACGAGAATTTATCTTTGATATTACAGCAGGTACAATCGATAAATCATCGTATGAATATTTCAATTCTTGTTGTATCATAATATTTTGTTTATTTTTAATCGGAAATGGCTCAGTCAGAAATTGCTGACCAATACGAATGTTTCTTTGTATTGGTTGTTTGTGCTACTTGTTTCATACTGGTCATAATTTCTCGTGAATTAACTGAATTACCACGAAGAATTGTATAACCAATATTTTTTGTTAATTTGTCTGGATTTACTTGTCCAGTTACCAAAACATCAATAATATCATTATTATTTTTGATGTATTCCATAACAACTGAACTTAGATGTTGTTGAATCGGAATACAATAATTTGCATAGTGTGATATTAAAGTTTGTTTTGTTATATCTCGTAAGAATAAGACATCAACATCATGTATTGTACCGAAAATATAATATCCTCGATTTACAATATATCGTGCCATATTTTCTTTACCAAAGCATACCCGTGATTCATGACAAATAACATCATCTCTCCAAAATTTTTCATGTGCATAAACATTATCAAAACAACCTGTAAAAGTTATTTCAGAATATGTTTTGAAATCAGGCATTTTACGAATACATTTGATATTCTTGAAATCTTCTTTCAACATAGTTGTGAGAAGACCTATAAGTATGTCTTTATCGTAATTAAATTCTTCTGGAGTTTGATAACGAGCCCATTCAATCTGATGCTTTATTGTATCAGCCATATATGCTTCAGATACGAGACATTCATAATTATTTGAAAGATATTGCTTAGAAATCTTGCCGTTTTCATCTTTAGAAATCTTCATCTTAAACTTTGATGTAAAGATAAAAAATTCCGTACTGAAACAAAATATAGCATATTCTGGTACAATATTTTTCAAACAATTTTGAATAACTGTATAAAGTTTATCAGTTGTTCGCCTATCTTCTGCAATATAATTTATAATTGTTTCGAGCTGAGATTCATCAAGTGCTGTTGATGTTCGAGTAAATTTTGAACAAACTTGTGCTAACTTATTATTACTTGTTTTATCAGCATACAAAGTAACCATAAAACCTTGTGTTCCGTTTATCATTGCACGATATTCTACAAATCTTGCAAAAACTGGATTCTTATACAAATATTTATAATTTGCTTTTAATAACTGGTCTTGTGTTGTTCGTATTTTGATAATATTCTTTTTGGAATAATTCCAAGCATAATTAAGTTCCCATTCAGTAGATGATAAACCTGTCATTGCACAACACCAAATTTTTGTAGGTGTTATGTCAAAGAAATAAGGTAATTTTTTTAGATGTTGGTTAACTACTTGATTTTCCGATAATCGAATATAATGATGAAAAATCATTGTTGCAAAACTCATGATTCTATCATAGTATTCAAGATTACACATCAACATAGATTCAAATGTCGGATATAATTCACGAAGTTTACCAGCTTTATAAGCATTGATTTCAACTTCGGTACATTCATTGTTAATCATATCACGACATCTAAGATAATCAATATCTTCAAAAAGTAATGGTCTTGATGTTATAAGACTATTCCATCTGTAATCAAAACCATCAATTTTTTTGAAATTGTCTCTTAGATAATCACCTATATTTGGTATGTATTCTTTATTCGGATATAAGTTATCTAAAGTGAGTAGATTATTTTCCATATAATATAATAACCGTTATTGGAAAAATATTTGAGATGTAGATTTTATCTATAATTTCGGGGATGATAAAACGATTCTTCTTGTTACTGAATAAGCGTCACCTATATTTGAAATTTCATATAAGTCTTTGATAAAGTTTACCAAATCATCATATTCATCATCATTATCAAACTTAAATGTTTCACATAATAGTATTGAATCATTTTTATCAATTATTTTAACTAAAATTTCATCAGGTATTAAATCATTATCTTCATCATATTTACTTGAATGTTTGATAATTATGTTACTAAGATTTGAACGATTAAATATATGTCCCTTTAATGATGGGAATTCTGATTTTGGATTCATGTTGTTTTGATTATTGTTTTGATGATTTATTATTTTTAATTAATTGGAAATCGAAAATTGTCGAAAGGAAAAATAAGGCTTTTTACAAAAATACTTGGAAAATAGAAGTCGAATTAAGCCATAAGTATAGCCTAAAATTTTTTCGAACTTTCATGATTTTTACTAATTTGGGTTAAATTTTTCATCAAACTTACTTGTTATTGTTAATTTGATTTAAAAATATTATCGAAAATATAACTTTTAGCTAATATGGTCTTAAAACCAAGTAGTTGCACAATTTGAAATGAAGGCTCCTTTTTCTTTCTTCGAAAATACTTGTTTTAATTACTGATTTACTTTTGAAACTATTTATCTGTTATTTTTCGTTTTAATACACAATCAACATAAGTTCGATTACATATTTCTAATTTATGTTTTTCAACATGAATAAGTTCCCATCCACTTTGACCATAATTATTTAATTTATCTATGTAGTCTTTTTCATCTATCGTTATTTCTTTGTATTCAAATTTATCCATAATATTTTGATTTAGTTATTCCATATATACTTGAGATTGCCACAATCATATATTCGCGGCCATCCCATTTGTTCAGTAAATTCTTTTTCTGTTTGTGTAGATAAACAACCATATTCTTTGATTAAAATATCTTTTCTTAAATTGAAACGATTTATTCTTTTGTTTCCTTGAACATAAAAATAGTTTGGTTCAGTAAATGAATCAAATTTGAAACCAAGTTGTTCATATAGATTCCTTTCTGATTTTATTGACCATCTTCGGTCAGCATAACTTATTACTTGTTTCGGTTTGAATTGTTTAATGAAATGCTTAAATAACCGAGAAGCTCCTCCAGGTACTGAATAACCTTTTGCAGTTACGAATCTATAAAGTTCATAAACACTATCTTGAGCCGATGAACCAAGATTCTTTCTTAATTGACCAAAAGACATTAAGCAAACAAGTAATTCACGATTATCTTTAGTTTTATAATATAATCCATAACATACTTGTGAAGCTATATAACCTTGTAGATGATTATTATTTAAGAAGATTCGTTCTTGTTCAACAGGTACTTGTTTTAATATGAGCTTACGAGCACCTATTGAAAACTTATTCTTTCCTAAAAGATTAAGTAAACGAGCTTCAATAATTTTATGTTTATATAACCATTCATCTTCAAAAATATGGATTAAATGAATACCTTGTTTCTCACATTCAATAGTTTTTTGGAGATGATAATTATTAGATTTGAATTTATCTGAATGAAAATTTAAACCATTAATTTCGATACCTATTTGTTTTTCAGGAATATAAATATCTAATTCTTTTGGATATATTATTTTTCTGTTAGAAGTTTCAAATTTAATATTTTGATTAATTAAAAAATTTTGTAATAATATTTCATTAGATGAAACATGATGTGAACAGTAAGGACAACCTTCCCTATTATGTAAATGATTTGTAGCTAATTGTTTTTGTTTTCCATGTATTGGACAAATATATTCTATTGTATCTAAAGATTTTTTAAATTTTGTTATCGAATAATCATATTTTGGAGTTCCATCAGGATTTATATGTATTTTTTGACATCTTGAAATAAATTCTTCATTTGTTAATGAATTTTGTTTATTTGCACATTTTTTACAACCTCTACCCCTTAAATGATTATCGGCAAATTGTACTTGTTTTCCATGTATTGGACAAATATATTCAATTTGATATTGCGTATTAATATATTTTGTTATCGAATAATCATATTTTGGAGTTCCATCAGGATTTATATGTATTTTTTGACATCTTGAAATAAATTCTTCATTTGTTAATGAATTTTTAATTTTCATTAAATTTATAGCACATTGTTTACAACCATGTTTTTTTAAATGTTCAGAAGCTTTTTGTTTTTGTTTTCCATGTATTGGACAAATATATTCAATGTAATCTTCTGAATGTATATATTTTGTTATTGAATAATCATATTTTGGAGTTCCATCAGGATTTATGTGGATTTTTTGTGCTTTTTTAATAAATTGTTCTGTTGTATATCTATTTGCCATAATATTTAAAATTGTTGTTCTGATAAAACCACGTGATTTTGCCGTACTCGTTTACTGGTTGAAACTACTTCACTTGTAATGTTGAACATATTTTCAATCATACTATCTATGGATTTTCGATACTTACTGAGTGTACCATCTTGGTCAGGTAACTTATTATATTCGTATCGTATACCATCTTTTGAAGTATTTTTCATTGCAATATCATTAAGCATTTCAACTAATGAATCTCGAATTTTTTCATATCCATAAGTTGATGCAACAGTTATTCCTAAACTATCAATATATTGATTAGTCCATTCATCTAACGTTGCTTGATATGTATTGTATGATATTCTGTAAGATTTATTTACCATAAATTTATCTATCCAATCATACATGCGTTCCATTGATTTAAATACTGGTTCTGATAAATCGTTAGATTCTGATTTATCCAATAATTTCAATAGATTGATTGCACGTTTGAATTGTTTTTGCTTAAGAATACCGTAATCATCAACATATTGTAATATAATATCTTTTGCTTTAGTTACCGAATATTTACTTATAAGATATTTTGCTGGTAGGTACATTGCATCAAATGCTTCTCTGCTCTTAACAATTATTTGTTCTGGAACAGCGAATATATTATATATTATTTTTATGAAATCTTCTTGGTCTCTATCTTCGAATATTATATCACGATGTTTACCTAACCATGATATAATATCAACAAATTCAAGTCCCTCATTAGATTTATGGTAATTGTTTTCAATTAAACCTAAAAATGTACCAACAAGCAAATTATGTTTTCGAATCTTTTCTTGTCGAGCTGCTTCAATACCTATCTTTTTAAGTTCTTCTTGTTTATCTTCTGGTAAACCATCATATTCTGGACTTACAGATATTTTATAACCATATTTTGATAGTTCTCTTGCAACTTTAACAGGATGAACCATTGCTTCAAGATACTTAGATTCAAAAGATACTAATTCATATTCTTCAAGATTGAAACGAATTGCACCATTTAAGTAGCTAAAACCTGGTGTTGTTATTTTATGAAGTATTGGGTCATATTCAGCTATAAATGTTTGTTTTGCTTTTGCAATTTGTTTATCATCTGTAAAATGTTCAATATCTTCATCTGTTATCTTAAGTGCAAGTTTTGGTTCTTCGATTAATATATCGCTTGTTGTACCATCATTCTTTTCTGTTTGTACACAATAGATAGATTTGATACCTGTTTTTCTGATTCGAGCATTAAATTGTTCTACTTCAAATCCTGAAAATGGTCCAAAGTAAACTGAAGCAAATTTATATTTATCGGTAATATCTACACCAACAGAAAGATAATTCGAACAAAATACTATTTCATAATCTCCAACAGTCATAGAGTCATTGATTAATCTACATATCTCTTGTTCTGTGTTGGAACGTTTATAATATCCGAATTTAACAGGTCTACCCAACAGATATTCAACCATTCCAATTAATTTGTTGGCATATATTTCACCTTTATTTGTAGGTATCAATAATCTATAACCATCTGATATTAATTGATATACTTTATATGATAATCGAGTAATTGCATCCAAATTATCATCACAAATAAGGAATTCCAATTCTTTATGTAAAGATTCTTTTGATACTCGAATAATATTTGATATATCTCCAAAATAAAATGATTCACCTGTTTCTGTACCTGTCATCATTATTATCTTGGCAGCAAATGGGTCATTACTACTGATAAAATATAATTCTTTGATTTTCTTAACAGATTGAGATGTTGCCTCTATTCTGTATGATGATGTAAATAGGAGGTGTGATTCATCAATACAAATATAATCAAACATTCTTGATAACTTTTCATAATTACATTTTGAAAACTTATCAAATGTTGATACTGCATTAATATTTGGTTCTAATTCATCGAGTTTTTTATCACCATAGAATACTTGAAATATTTTCATCAAGTCTTTATCTTTCTCAACCTTATTTTTGATAACAGATATAAATGGTTCTACAAGTAATATTCGTTTGCCTTGTTTTGCCAGCTGTATTAGGAGCTGAGTTTTGCCGCTGCCTGGAGGTGACAGAAGTACATTTACTTTGGAATTAGTAAAACCACCTTTCATTGGATTAGTTAATTCTTCAACTTTGTTACCAAGATATTCATGTGGTTTTAATTCAATTGTTGGTTTAACTAATTGATTATCGAGTGCATTTTCAATAAGTTTACGAATATGATTTTTATACTTGTTATCAACATATTCTTTAATATCTTGTTTTACTTGTTTGATAACACCAGCTTTCTTAAGAATATCTAATCCAAGTTTGGAAGGTTCTTTTTTATTCGATATTGCACATGTGTAGAATGAATTGATTTCTTTGACATTCTTACATAATTCAGATTGTAACATCAAGTGTGCTATACTAAGTCCTTCTTTACCAAATAAAGCTGCCAATGTATTACATACATGATAACGAATATTGTAATTAATTGATTGCCTCTGCAATGGTTGTATTTGCGTTAATTCGCCAGCAAATTCATATTTTGATAAATCTATTTCTTCAATAGTTGATGCTTGCTTTATATCATCAATTTTATCTACTCGTAATTCATTATCAATATGGTCAATCAATTTATTTTGGAAAGTTGTATCTCTACATAATACTTTGTAAATATCACCAGGTAATGATTGTGATAAACCAATTGCTGGATGTAAATCCATAAAATCATGATTTACCAATACGTTATTATCGTATGTTAAACGTATACCAGCTGTAATGCGACGAACAACATTATCTAAGAATCGTAATTCAAAATCATCAATAAAATCAGAATCTTTAAATCTTATTGTATTTGATGAATCATTATGTATACGATATAATGTATCATATATTATTGATGATTTATGTGCATAATTTATATTGAACCAATATTTTGAGATATATTCATTTTTTGTAACATCTGTATAGACATGATGAGGTGGTGCTACCTTGGTATAAATGTGTATACCTTTACCTGATGCTGATTTTGCAACCCACAAGAACCAATGAAAATCATTAAGATATTCGAAAATTTTCTTCTTAAGTATTTCAACCATTGAAGGACTACATTGTTCCCATTCTTTCAAGTCAATGTCAAATACTTGAAGACCATTCCAAGAATAATATGAATCAGATGTTGGACGGGTACCATCATAAGATGAATAAATTTGTTGACGTTCTGTCTTTTTTAAATCTGCATTTTTTGGATTTGTTATTTCAAGTAATAATTCACCTAATGTACGAGTAACATAAGTTTGTTGATTATTCTTTGTTGTTACATACATTGATGTATAACATGTAACAGCATTATTTGTAACAAATGATGTACGACCTGTTCCAGAATTTGATAACAATAATTGTCCAAGTAATTTGTTGGTAATTAATTGTTTCGATACAAATTTATCTAACAAATTAAATTTAGATGCTGATGCAAACCAATCATTAATTATATTGGAATTCTTATCATTTTTGAAGTTGACATATCGATGTAAATAAAAGTCACCAAGTTTATTTGATATATCGATATTTGATTCCATACCGAATTTATCATACAAATCTATATCATCATAATCTTTGGTAACTTTATATTGTTCAGCAAGAATAGCACACAAAGCAACATCATCTTCATGAAATGGTAGTTTTTTATTTTCGTATGATGTTAAATATGTAGATATGTTTTGTTTACGAATTTCCTTATATTTAATGAATCTATCGAGTAATGTTATATTCATTTGAATCAGTTCACGATAAGTTTTGAAATGTTCAAATGATTGCAAACCAATCCTTTCTATATCTGCAGAAAATTCATTTAATTCATTAAGGTCTTGAATTGTTTCTCGAACAACAAAATAGTTTTCAGATTTTTTCTTTTGAAGTTCGAATTGATATTCTTTATATGCTTTGGTTTCATCATCATTAAGAATACGTTCCTTTATGGAATCTTTCTCTTCTTTGGAAAGAATCCATTCAGGATTTTCAAGTTGCATTTTTGCTTTTAATTCTCGAACTTCTTTAGAAAGTCGTTGACGTATATATTTAACAAGTTCAGCTTCAACATTCTTGATGATTTGCTTCTTGTTATTATCGATTTCTTCTGCTGTTATTTTCATGATTCGTGAGTGTAAAGAAAAAATCCATCACAACGGATTATATTATTATAAACCGTTATGGTGGATTTTTTAAGATGATTTATTTATCGACACATTTCAATATAAATCTTCACTGAAAAGTTGATTATAACCAAGTATTTTATAATTTTGTTCTTTTTGATAAATTGTATTCAAATCAATGGCAGCTTGAGGAAATTCCTTATCTTCTGGTTTTAAATCACCCAAAATCATATCATTCATAAAATCAACAAATGATTTTTCAGCTTCTACTGGGTCAGTCCAACCAATTTCTTTTGGAATTTGTTTTGCATTAACAGCAATATATGAATGCTTCATGACGACCAACAAATTTACCTTTCGAAGTATAAAAACCTTGAGCATACGGTGATTTTGATATTTCAGAAGTAAACCGTTGTAAAATATCATGATGACGATAACCAATTTCAATTAACAAAATGTCATTAGTACCTTCATGATATGGTGCAACTGCTTCTCTTGGTTTTAATCTAACACAAGCTGCACAAAGTATTCTTTCAGGTTGTTCAGAAACTACTTCATACCAATTTTTCATTTTGCTTAAATATTTTGGCAATTAATCTTCCAAGCTGTTTGAATTGATTAAATTTATCAAGTTGTGCAATATGTTTTGCTTTGAGTTTAGTTTTACCCGTAGCTAACATATCTTCAACAGCTGGATAAACAATGTATATTTTTTCACTCTTATCGATAATATAATGTTTACAAATAGCTCCAGCAATACAATAAGGTTTAGCTGATTTATTATTTATTAATTGAGAACCAAGATTACAAAATTTTATTTTATCTTGTAAATCAAGCTTATCAATATATTCATTAACAGCTAATGCGATTTCTTTTAGATTATCGTAATAGAATGTCATAATTTAAGGATTATCTGTACTTGGAACAACATCATCAACATATTTTGTATAAACATAACCGCGACCAAGTATCATTCGCTGTTGTTCATCGTATAACGTATATGTTGTATTTTCTGATGGTGGTGTTAATTTCGATAAATCAAAGTAATATTTACCATCAACTGTTATATCATTCTTGAGTGTTTGTTCTTCATTCTTTTTTGTTTTTGCAATAACAAGATATGCTGGTTGATTTAGATTTTCAATTGTTATTCGTTTATTTTCAATAACAATTGAATCTTTAATCATTTCACAGAACATTGGTTGCAATACTTGTACAACCTGCCTATCAATATTTGTTTCAACAACTGTTTGTTCTATTTTATTTTCAATAGAAACATTTACAGGATATAACGATATTGCTTTTTGAGATTCAAGAATATCATTGATAATTGGGTTGAGTACTTTCTTAACATCAGTTGTTACTGTTGTTTCACGATACATTAAACTATTATCGTAAGTAATATTTGTTGATACTTGAATCTTTAATATTTGAGAATCTGCTTCTTCGTTATTTATATCCCAACCAGATAAGTCAAGACCTATTTTTATTGGTGCAAAATAATTGGTTTCATTAGCTATCGATAAATCTTTATACCCAAATATTTCATTACCATAATTAACTTTATATTCAACTTTCAAATCTGAAGGTTCTCGACCAATATAATCTTTTAAAGCTTGTTCAACAGTTTTGTATTCTTCTGTGTATAACGATAAAGTTAGGTAAAAGTTTTCATCAATTACAGCAGATGCCTTAATTGTTTCAACAAGTTCTTTTTTGTCAGTTAATGGTTCTGAAGGTGATGTGAAGTTATATAAAAATCCTGTTTCGTTATTTATATCTTCAGCAGTTATTTCAGTTATTGCAGCACATAGAAGTCCAGTTGTGTTTGGTATATATACAGTTGTTGATACCATCCAAAAACTACCATCAATAAGTAATCTATCAGCTGTTACATGAAAGTCACTTTCTGTTAAATATTGACTTGCAAGTATTTTATTGTTATTAAGGTCAAGCAAAATAAAATGCAGAGCAATAACACCTTCTGGGTCAAATCTGAAACCTTGACGTAACATGATTTCAAATTTATTTGCTTGCATTTCTTTTGCTTTATCTATACCTGGTAACGGATATAATCCATTATTTGTATATGACCTGTTACGACATTTTGCATATTCACCTGCAGTCCAAACAGCATTATACCATGAATTTTCATCTGCATGAACATATTGAGAACCAACTGCCCAAAACTTTTCAGTTATGACAGTTGAAAATTCACGGATAATAGTATTTTCTGAAATTCTATGATTTGCCATATTTTATATTATGCTGTCTTAGATTCAATTGAATTTAAGGATTGTTTGAAGTTGATTATATCGTATATATACATTTCTTGAATTGATGTATTTTCAATATAATCCAATTCCTTTTTCGTTTCAGTAAGTTTATTTTCAAGAACTGAAATTTCTTCTGCTGTAATATTATAGAATTTCATATCAAGAACATAACCAGGAAGATTGAATTTTTCAAGGTCTTTCTTAATATCTGCAAGTTTACGTTTGAATATTACAAGTTCACCAGCTATTACAAGATTAATAAATTTAACTTTAGCTTCGTAACGTTCTATCTGGTCTTTTAAGTAAGCTATTGTATTTTGTTTACGTTTTTCGTAATATTTCAATCTACGTCGAACAAATCCATCAATCAATTCATATGGAGTATCGTAAAACAGAATTGTTGTACCGTCTTCATCAATAACGTTGAGAATATCTTCACGAATAGGTGAATATAATTTCAACATACTAAAGAATTTCCATTGATTTTGATTATAAAGAATCTTAAGACGACCAGCAGGAAATTTCACAATGTAATGTATACTATCACCTTCTGAAATATTACCCCAACCAGCAATTATTAATTTATCTTTTAATAAGTTTAATTGTTGTTCGAGATTTTCAAACGAAACAGTATATGGTAAATCTTTGATAATAACCGTATCGGTATCATAATTTAATTCATATTCACCGACATTAAACCATCTGTTTTTGTTTGAATTATATATAATATTTTCTTGTTTGATACCTGCAATTTCTGGTGTAAGTTGTACTGATTTGTCAGAATTTGCACAAGAACCTTCTGTTATCGAAACAAGTACATTATCAACAACATCATGAATATTATATGACATTGATGAAAAACTAAATCCGAAACCAGGTGCTGATGTTCTATTGATAAGTGTTAACGGAATTATTGGTAAAAAGAATGTTGGTTCAATTTTTTCACCCTCTTCTTCTTGAATATCCCAAAGTTCTCTGTCAGCTTTATACCATTCAAGAAATGGAGTTTTTCTTATCATAAGATAACGAACAGCAGTATCACAATGAGGTACACGTAATGATGGAATCTGTCCGATAGCTTCAAGTGGATGATACTTATTTGTATGGTCAGTACATTGATTCACAATAGTTGTGGCAAGAGATGCATCACCGTGCTGGTATAAAAGCTTCATTGAATCACCGATTAACGCAGGCATTTTGACAAATTTCTTTTTGGAAAGGTCACCTGTCATTGCAGCATATAAAATCTTACGGGCACCAATTCTAAGTCCATCCATAATTGATGGCATAGTTCTACTTCTTAATACATATTGAGCATAAGATTTTACTTCAGTATTAAGGAATGATTTTATTCGTCTTTCTTCAATTGTACAACTGTCGTATGATGATAGTTTTTTTGCCATAACAATTTAATTACTTATTTTATATTATTTATTATAATTATAATAACCGATATATTTGAAAATATGGGCTGGAAATTTATCAAAAATCTCCAGCCCATATTTCAAGCTTAAATTAAAACATTATGAAACAAAACAATTTAACGCATAAGGTATGTATTCAGAAGTAGTTGAGCTTGTGAAAATTTGTATTTTTCCAACATTTTGTTTTCAACTAAGTCTTCAAATTCCATACCTTTATAATCTATTTTTAACGATACTACTTTGTCAGTTCCATTATCATAACAAAATTTAAACGTAGTAATACCGTTTGATTTTAATCGTGAATTTCCAGGTATTTTATAATCGATTCTAAATTGAACATAAATACTATCTTGATTTATTAGATAACCTCGTTTCATGAAGAAATCCTTACAATAATCGATATAATTTTCCAATGATATTGCATTGAGAAAATCAATATTGTTTTGTAAATTTTCCATAGGATTTTAATTATAAACATCAATAGAACATTGACGATATATTATATCACCTGTTATTGAATCAATTTCCATAACAGAATAATCAATTTCATCAGTTTGGTTCATTATGTTTTGATGTTGTTCTATTTCAGTAATTTTTTGTTCTAATTTATCGATTCTACCTTTGTATGATATTTCACAAACCATTATGATGATAACGGTTAAACTTATCATCATAAGTATTATCGATAAAAATATGTTCGAAAAATTCTTAACAAATTCTTTTGAACTATGTCGTGTGGAATAACACCCACAAATAGTAGATAACAAGAATAATGCAAATCCTCCAGCTAATATAAAATTTTCCATGATATTTAAGCTAATTTAATTTTTTCTGTAATTTCAATATCTTGTTTTTCGATACCTGAAACTTTCAAGAATTCTTCAAGTGTCAAATCACAATATTCATCAATCCAGTCAGCAACATAATATAAATTTGTTGAACCGTTAATCATACCAAAAAGAATTGGGTCTGCTTTTTTCAAACGTTCTCTTTCCTTTTCAGCTTCAGTTTGTTTATATGCTTTCTTTTCTGGGTCATAAAACAAAACACAATAGTTATCAAAAACTTCAAGTGTATCTGCTTTCTTTTTCTTTTCAATAACTTCAACTGGTATAGGTCTGATAAAGTTTTTAACATAACAAAGATTTACACCTTTCTCAGTTTTCTTGACAAAGTTAACCAATTGTTCTTCAGTTATTTTAAACATGAAGTTATTAGCATATAAAATCGATTCAAATTTGTTATTGAATATTTCAGCAGTTAATCGTTCTGCAAGTGCTTTCTGACCCATATCTGATGCTTGTTTCAAAGCAATTGCATAAGGTTTGATTCGTTCAATATAGGTATTTACATTTTCTTTGGTAAGACCTTTCACCTTATTGAAGAATTCAATTACATCGAATTCATATACTTCCTCTTCTTTTTCTGTAGTATCTGAATTAAACCATTTGCGATATAATTTAGTTATTGGTTTCAAAAATTTAGGTAATTTTTTATCAGAATTTGAACTACCTGAAATAGCAATGTCATCATCAACAAATAAATTTGGTGTTGAGTGCCATTTCTTTGCATGCTGGTCAATTAATGATTTACCAAGATAAACATTAAATTCTCTTGGAGAAAAATTCATGAAATCTTGAAGAATTATTTCTCTATTTATGTTATCTACCGTATTTGAATATGTTTCGATTAAATTACTACTTTTAATAATATTATTTTTACTCTTATCCATTACTTCTTTGGCTGTTTGATTGATTATACACCATTTGGGAAGTGATTTATCAATTTCAACAGGTCTAAGAAATATTGATAATCTGGTTGCTGTTCTGTCAAGTATCTGTTCCATAATATAATATTTTAATATAAAATAATAACCGTTATATTATAATATTTGAGTTGATAACTATATCAAAAGGTAGAGGTTCTGAGATTTAAATCTCAGAACCTCCGCAACCATTAATAACCAAAACAATGAAAGAAATAACCCATTAAATTATACACATCAAACACAACTTAACTCATAAACCCAGCAAAAATGAAAAACACAATATGTTACTAATGGTATGATATATTTATTATTGATTGAAAAATAAAATTTTACTTATTAGGTAAACGAATGTCTTCCGATGTAATTAACGTATACGTAAATGAATTACCGTATAGTGCGATTGCTTTGTCTACAAATTCCATGAATTTATTAAATTCATTTGTATTTTGGAAAACTTGACAACCAGCACTATGGCCACCAATTAATTCAAGTACACCTGTTTTTGCTGCTCTGTGGATATTAATTCCAAAATAACCTGTTTGAATTTTTGCTGGATTCATATCGAGTGTATTATCTCTATTTGAATCACGATAAACTTTAACAGGACCTAAACGTTGACAGATAGCATAATATTTACCGTTATGTAAATCTTTTTTGTAAACACCACGATATTGACCTGGTACTAAAATAGCGGTACCATTCGAATTTGATGGTGCCTTAAGTAAACGTAATCCTGGGTCAGTTGTTAACGCCCATACATAACGTTTCCAAACACCATTAATTTTCAATGTAACAACAAGAGCATCATCAAATTTATCTCGTTGAACATTTGTTAAAATATTTGGATTTGATTTTGATGGTTTTGCATCAATTAAATTACGAACTCCGATTATATTTAGGTTATAATCTCCCTCTTTAAAATAGGCATACCCTTTTTGTTTGAATAGAACATCAAAATCAGTATGCTTTATTAAATCATAAAGTCTTGATTCTACCATAATATTTAGTTTTTATAAGAAAAGAATTTGAAAGTTATACCGAATAATTTATAATCTTTTAATGATTGATTGCACCAATCAAGAAAGGAATCAATTTTTTCAGCAACACACAAGCATAAACAAAACGTAAATAATGTAAAAACATAACCGAAAAAGCACAAAAAACTACTTTTCCAACCATTAATAGCACCACAAATTACCATTAAAAATAATAGTGTAATTGCAAGTATATTTCCAAGTAAATCTTGATTAGTTTTCATAATGTATTAAATTTCTGTAAATGTATAATTTTTTAATGGTGAACCAGGCCCTATTTTACGTGCATGTAATTTCTGAATAATTTTATTTTTTGTTATAAATGTATTATCCCAAATATATAGTGTAGAAAATCCTATCGACACTAATTCTCTTAATCCACGATAACCTGTTGCAGAAAGCATTTCAGCAGCTGTATCAGCATTGTATTTTTTAACTAACTGATTAGATATATATTGAAAAATTTCTTTGTTATTTTTCAATTTATCATATATGGTTGCAATTTTTAATTCAGGAAAATTTGATTCAAAAAATTCAAGACTTTCTTTTTCATCAGCAATTAAAAATTTCTTTAATCCAATTAATGCTATATATACATAACCTTCAGAACCAACAGCACCTCTTATTGAACCAGATTTACAAGCATGACGCAATACTTGAGGCATTACAAAATTTTCAAGAATTAATTCATTTGCTTCATTGATTACGTAATAGAAATAATGGGCTAATAAACCAGTATTACCGGAATATAAACAATCTAAATCAAAATTACTTAATGTATTGAATGAATCAAAATTATGTGGTGACCCATGAAATATTAATGCTTTCATCCTTGAATATCTTTTTTACCAATTAAAGTAAATATAATTATTTTTGCTGTATTATTTAATATACGGATTGCTTTTATAGCTGAAAATAATGTTGCTCCAGTAGTTGTAACATCATCAATTAATAATATATTATCGGCAAAAGTAACTAAATCTTCGTATTCTGGATTAATATAAAGATACGGTTTTATAAATTTCTTATATTTATTTTTCTTAACTTCTTCAGCAATAGAAAAATAATCTGCTTGATGTATTTTATTAAGTAAATCTTGTATTGCTAATTTAGCATTTCGTTTAGCTAATTTATTAAATTTTGGTATACCATTAATTTCTTGGTTTAATACTTCATTTTCAAAGCTATTCCAATCAAATTCAATTTCAGATGGTAATTTTTTAATTAATTCTATTGGTTGTTTATCAATATTTGTAACTGTATTTAATATTTTGTACATATATTGATTTAAATAACTTCTTGATTTCGGATAAATATAAATGTCAAAATCATGTATATTTATTTGTTGATTTAATTTTACCAAAGCATTTTTAACAAATTTTTCTTTAATATTTTTATCAACAAAATTTTCATTAAATCGCAATTCATTAAAAAATTTTGTTCTCAATTTACTTGGTGCATTATCATTATTTTGAAATTCATAACCAAAATAATATGTTTCACCAAATCCTAAATCAACAAAAGTTAATGGTAAATCATTAAATTCAATTAAATCAAATTCTGAATTATTTTCAAAATTGAATTGAAACTTATTTATATCTGAATTATATATTATACCCATAGTTATTAGTATTTGTTTTTCAAAGACTTACTGTTTTTCAAATGTGGTCGATAATCTGACCCTTTGACATAATCTGGAATGTTATTTCGTTTTCCAACTGAACCATCCTTTTTACGTTTCTTTTGTTTAGTGGCAGCAAAATTATGTAGTGTTTCTTGGTCCATTGAATCGGCCATTTTCTTTATTTCTGGAGAAGCATACTTTGCATCAAGTTTACCTCTCTTATAAGCTAAGGCCATACCCATCAATCTTCTTTGGGATTTGCTTTTCGATTTACCTTGATTACCTGTTTTTGTTCCAGATTCGAATTGATTAAGATTTTTCAATTTTTCATAAAATGGATTTTCATCAATATTATATGATTCCATTAAATTTGAAAAATACTCATCAGTCTTTTCTCGTTTAACGATACGAACACAATTCAAATCAAATATAATATAATTTTTGGTTATATTATCTTGTGGTGTTTTTGTATCAATTGTATGTGTATATCCAAGTTGCGATATTACCTGCATCATTTCAACCGGACAATTGGTTGAATTTGTAATATCATTGATAATGTCAACATCACATGAATCAAATTTCAATAATGATGCGATTGCTTTATCTTCGTTTGATGAATATCTTGGATTTAATCCTTCATAATTTTCAATATAACTGTTATCGGCAATTGCTTCAAATTTACGAATAATTGTTCTGAGTTGGTCTCGTTTTAATGTAACTTTTTCGTTGCTCAATTCTTTCTGTAATTGGACCTGAACAGTATAAATATATTTACCATATTTGCAAGCATCTTCTGGATTATCAGTTAAATATATACCAAATCCAGCACCTGATGTGCCGGATTTTTTACCAACATTAACAAATGCAAATCGGTTAAATAAGTAATCAGAACCGTGATATAATTGTATCATAATTTTTAAATGATAATTCTAAATAATAATGAAATTAATCCGCCAATTAATGCAAACTTAACATTATCATTATTTTTGGTTAATAAATTCAAATTCTTTGGTTTTTCACAATATATTGAAATTTTATCTATCAAAAATAATATTATTAATATAATTGCGAACATTATTGCTGCCGATAATAATGTTGTCATAAGTGCAACTAACCAAGCAACTAAGAAAAAGTAAACAAGATTAGTTTGGTCATATTTAGCTACAATATTTTCAATCCAATAACTAAGATTAGTTGAAAGTTTTGCGAAGAATTTTTTCATATTCCAAATATTTATGTATTATAATTTATATACATAAAGGGAAATTCAGATTTTTCTGAATTTCCCTACCATTCTAAATAATAACCAATTAAAACCAGTAACTCAATATAATAAATTTATTACAAAATTTTTCGATATTTCATTATCTTTACTTACAAAATTAAAAATAACATATTTTTTAAGTATATCAGTTGATTTCATCATATACAAATCTGTATCAATTAAACAACCGAGATATTTAATATCTTCAGATAATGTATCAATAATTGCCGTATTTGGTAAACATTTTTCAATATCTTTATAAATATTTTCATCAATTATTACAGATTTACATTCTAATCCAACATGATATTTTTCCAAATATGCTACTGAAATAATTCCAATTTCTGCCAATATAACCGAAAGAATCTTAGAATGATTTTTATTTATTATTTTTGTATAATCAGTTTCAACTGTTAATGATTTATAATTTTCAATACCTTTTTGAATGATTTTTTCTAAATCGGCAGTGTCTAAATTTTGAATAGTTGATAGATTCATAATGTGTAAGTTTTATAGATATAAGTATGATGTTTGGTTATGAATTGATTATGAACGCTAACCTAATTTAACAAGCAATTGTTGTATGTACTTTTTATACAAAAATATTCGGGATTTAACAGTTCCAATATTTATTTCAAATATATCGGCAATTTGTTGATATGTATAACCATTTAGATAAGAAATAAATTCTTTGTAACCTAATCTATTTTTATCGAGAATTTCAAATATTTCAGAACAAATTAAATCAGAATCAGCAGAAATATTTGATAACATTCTTGATAAAGTATAATTATAATCTTCTTCCGATATTTCAGCTATATTTGCTGTTTTATTTCGTCTATAATTATTGATAAAAATATTACGTAAAATAACAGAAAACCAACCATTGATATTTTTATTATCTGAAAATTTATGTTTATTCGATAATATTTTTAAACAAGCTTCGTTTACCAAATCTTCAGCATCTTCAACATTATGTGTTAAATTAAATGCTTGTGATTTTAATGCTGGTAAACGTTTGATAAGACTTGTTTCAATATCAATAGTTGATTGTTCCATTTTATTACATAATATTAATATTCAATAAATCAATAATCGGCTGAATCGAAACCATCAAACATATGATTATCTAATTGATGGTCAATGACTTTGTCGGCGTGACTTGAATTTGGTTTTGTCATTGATGATTGTTTTGATTCAAGGAATGTTTGGAATTTTTCTTTAGCTTCTCTGTAAATTCTTTCTGTTACTATTGATTGGTTTTTACATTCTTCGTAAACCCATACAAGATAACCTGGATTTTCAATTAATAATTGGCCAACTGTTTTGCCCTTATGTTTACCGAATGTAATTTGTATATCAAGACTTTTCAAATATAATTGTTCTTGTGGATTTGAAAATTCTTGTATAAGTATATTTTGGAATATATCACTACCTTGTTTAAATACAGTGTCGAGTGCTTCAAATTTTTCTTTTGTTACATAGCAATATAATCCCATGCAAATGTATATATCAAACAAAGCATCATGTAATTTGGTTTCATCAAAATCGAATCCAAGATATTTTGCAACAGTACCTTGTTTGAAATCTTTCATTAATGGTCTTTGTTCAGCTAAAACAGGAGTGAGAAGAACCATGACATCAAGGTGATTGCCCCAAATATAGCTAAACCAATAATTATTACCATTATCCACAAACAACATGTAAATAAAGTCTTTATCGAAATGGACGTTATAACCTGCCAGAAAAAATTTATCAGCACGCTTGTATTTGTTTATGTATTTATCGAGTATATTAAGAAATGATTTATAACCTTGTTCGTAACTTAATTCTCTTGAAAGTAATTCATTTTTTGTAAGATTTGTTGCTGTTAATGCTTCGTCATCAATTATTGCATCTTTACGTGGTTTGAATTTAATATCAAACACTTCGATAACTTTTCCATCAATAACAATAGCACCAGATATTTGATGAACACTATGTTTTGTTAAATCAGTACCTGTTGTTTCAGTATCAAGAAATAATAATTTCATTCTAAATCTTCATCATCAAAATTTATATGTAAATCGTCCCAATCACATTTGATGTTATTACGATATGTATATGAACAAAATTTACATACACAATACATAGCAACACCAATCATTAAACATCCAAATATAATACAAAGTAATTTCATGATTTAATGATTTTTATAATTTGATGGTTTTTTGTATCATTTCTTCAGTTATATAGTAATCACCGCAATCTGGATATTTTGATTCATTTATCATCTTTTGTAAATTGATTGTATCAAATTCACTTGCCATAAATGATATACGAACTTTTCTTGGATTTAATTTATTCCATGAAAAATTTGTTTTAATATCGTCGGATTCTTTCAAATATTTTATATAACGTATAATACGTTCTGCTGCTTGAATTGACATAACATCAACATGTAGCATATCCTTATATTCTCTGGTTAAATCCGTATTTAGATTCATGAATCGAACAAATTCATAACCTTTTCTTCTTGGTCTTATATCTTCAGGTCGAACATCTATTTTGTTAGATTCAAAGAATGATAATCTAACCTTTGGATTATGATGTTCTAAATCATATGATATTGTATTGATATTATATTTATCATTTTCTGAACAATTTTCGATGACTACTTCGGCATTATCTGCTGAAACATTATTTCTTTCATAATTTGCAATTATGTTATCTAACATTTCAGATAAACCTATAAGGGTAAAAGTATGGTTACGTGGCATGATTGGTTATTATTTTAAGTTATTATTGGATGATTATTATTTTTAGATTATATTAATCTTCATCTGGTTCAACTTCACCTGATTCAAGAAGTATCTCTTTTCTTCTTAATGCTGATTTTTCGAACCAAATCTTTACAAATTCATAATCTTCTGCCGATTCTTTTGTGAATTGAAGTAACTTCTGTTCTCTTAATAATGCTTTGTAATCTTGATTATCGAGACCACCAAGTCCCTTTGTATACCTGATTTCATAACCAACAGGTATTTCCGATTCATGTTTCTTGAATTCTTCAAGAGAATAGAAATATTTTCGGTCACCTGTTTTTACATTATGTGCAATGATAATTGGTGATTGTGCACGATATATTTTCTTTGCTTCTAACAATTCAGGAAACCAAGAAGTTACAAAAGCTAAGAATAATCCATTAATATGGAAACCATCGAAGTCAGCATCTGAAGCTACAATAATTTTATCAAACGGTAAATTCTTAACATTATCTTTTGGTTTACCAAATTGGAGTTTTAATGTAGCACATATTTCACGTAGTTCGGTATTATCAAGAACTTGTTCTTTTTTGAGATTAACACAATTTCGAATTTTGCCACGAAGTAGATAAGCAGATTGTGTCAAAGGGTTACGATATTTTCTGAAACCATTTGATGCTGATGTACCTTCAAACAACCATAATTCTTTGTTTTGGGATTTACCAGTTGCTTCAATAAGTTTTTTCGATTGTTTAACACCTTTGAGAGCGTTGTTAAGTTTACGAAGTTTTTTCTTTTCTTCTTCAGCATACTTAACAGTATAGAAATCTTTAAGTGCTTGAATCAATTCCGAATTAAGAATTTCATCAATAAACTTTTGTGGTAATCTTATATCATAAGCTGAAAGTTTATTTGTTAATCGTTCTTTGGTTTGAGAATCGTATGTTGGATTTTTTACTGAACAATTAATAAATAATGAAATTCTTGAAAGTATATCTTTTTCGGTAATAAGTTCCATCTCATTGTTTTTACAATAATCAAGAACTTTTTCCGTAATTTGTTTACTAATGGTTCGAACATGAGAACCACCATTACACTGTGCACCATTTACAAATGCAACAACATTTGTAGAAAGTTGAGCAGGTACAAATACAACAGAGAATCGTTGTGATTTACAAGATTTAATCAGTTTAAATTCTTCAGGAGATGTATATAACTTAATATATTCTGAGAAAAACGGAAAATTCCATTTTGAATTAAGTTTACCATCAGCAATATCTGATTTGAAATTGATTGTTAAACCAGGATTACAAGCACAAGCATCAATACATCTTTTTTGCATCAAACGAATTGCTGAAAGATTCAATACTTTTGGAGCATCATCTTCCGGATAGAATCGTTGCAAATCAATTTTGAATTTTGTTTTGGTATAATGTTCTTTGGTTCTTTTTATGTCAGAAACATTAATTGAACGCATATTATCAGTCCAAACAATATCAACCTTATTCTTACCATCACATGTTTCAACTTCAAACATTGTTGAAAATATATTAGTAAGTTTTGCACCAAGACCATTTGTACCAATTACATCTCTATCTTGTGAATCATCATAATTAGATGATGTACGGAGATGACCGAAAATAAGTTCAGGAATAAGTATACCTGTTTGTTTATGTTTTGATACTGTAATACCACCGTTATCGCGAACTTCAATAGTTCCGTCAGTATTAGCAGTAACATCAATTTGTGTTATACGAAATAGTGCATCAGCTCGTCTATGTTCATCAACTGAGTTAGAAAGAATTTCATCAAATAATTTCTGTATACCAGCATTATACAATACATTTTTTACTTGTATAATTTTGTTTGTTGATGGCTGATATAAAAGTTGTTCTATTAATTCATCGGAAGTAGAACCTACGTACATACCCGACCTATCGAGTACATGTTCTATCTCACTTTTGATGCTATACTTTTCTGACATATTTATGATGTTTGATTTTAATACTGTTGGTTATTATTTAAGCTTATATTTTAGATATATTATATATAACCGTTATATAATATAAATTGAGAAGTTGAAATTTCTCAGAAACTCTTGAAATTTCAACTCCTCGGGACATATATAGAAACCAGAAAACAGGTTGGAAGCCTTTACTGATAAACTTCGAAATTATCTGGTGTTATACAGCCATTCGATTCCATTAAATTTATGATTTCTTCTTCATGTAATTCCTTTCCACGATATTCAAGAAATATTTCTGAACCACTGGTACCTGATGAAATATTTGGTAAATCTTCAGGTTCAAAACCTTCAAATATTAAATTATTCCAAATTGTTTGTAGTGCACATTCAGCTTTATTAAGACTTGAATAAGCTGATTTGAATAATGTGGAAAGTTTCATGTTTGAAACAAAATTAATCAGAATTTTATAAATTTCTCAATTCTTGGATGAATTACAATTTGAAAATACTGAGGACCTACATTACCAGCTCTATCAATAAAATCAGCTTTTGGTTGAATTGAATATCTGATAAGTTCGCTGTAACCTTCAAGATATGTTTTAATTTCTTGAATAGTACTCTCAGCAACTTTATTATTTATGGCAAGCTGGTCTTGAGTAAATTTTATAATTAAACCATCAGCATATTCAGTGCTATTATAAATTACAAACGTATCATACGGTATTATAGTATCTAATACATTAAGAAGATGTTCAAATTCTGATTGATTTTTGAATTTTTCGAATACTTCATCAAAATCTAAATCAATACCTGTTTTAGTATGATAACCCAAATAATTATGGTCATTTAATGTACAGCAATAAAATATATCTGCAGTGTCCATAAAATTGACAAATGTTTTCTTGAGTAAATCTCGAACATCTTCACCAACCATATTGGGTCTTTCATCAATTACCTTTTCATAATATTTATCGGCATTATATGCTTTTACAATAATATCTGGAAATAATTTATCAAATGGTGACATCAATGTTACTGTCATTTTTGATTGGGTTTTTATTGGTTTTTTAGATACCGAACCAACATATTCAACAATTACATCAACATATCGATATTCTGTAGATACTTCATAATCTATAACTTTAAATTCAGATAATGATTGTTTTACAGATTTTATGAAATCATCTAATAATTGATAATCATAATCATAATACATATCTGAAGAATCTGGTTCATAACCATATTGTCGTTTAAAATCAGCTATGTATTCTCTGTTTGGTTTCCAACCTAAATTTATTGGGTCAAAAGTAATAACAGATTGCGCTGCATTATAACCGTATTGAGCAACTTTGAAGTTAAGATTCAAAGGTTTCAATGCTTGATTTATTTTATCTAAACCTATTGGTTTCATATTGAAATTTTTTGGTAATTTTTAACAACAGGTTTAATATATAATTTTACTTCACCTGTAGGTTCAGCATCATCGTAATATTCATTTTCGTTATAATCCGAATCATAGTCATCTACTTCAACAAATTCAGCAGCTTCAACAGCATTCTTAACATCAGTATTCATTAATGTATCAACCATTTCATAGAAGTTATCTTCAAGAAGTAATTCATGTGGTTCACCATGATAAACTGAATTTGAATCATCAGCAATCAAAGTAATCTCATTTTCATAAACATCATCTACACGGAATGAGAATAATTCATCTTCAAGATAATGATATGCAAATTCATCGACAAAATCTTTGAATACATTTGGGAAATGCTCATCAATTAATGGACTATTCCATAACCAACTATCCCATAATTCTTTGAAAGTTTTGTGTACAGTTGAAAATGCAAAATCTTCATCATTAATGGTACCAAAAACAAAGAAATAATCATTTTGACCTAAACCATCTGATAGAACTTCTTTACAATGTTCTATCAAATCTTCAACACAATCAAATGTTTCATCTAATTTTTTGAAGTATGGGTCATCATTGTGTAAAACAACGCAATATATACCGTCATTGAAAATATTTGCCATAATATTTTGATTTTTTATTTTATTTACTAAATTTGATGGATTGAACTTCGTTAATATTTGAATAAGGATTTGTAGTTTTTATATGGAGTTTAATTTCTTTCGGTTTTCTCCAGAACCACCACCCCTTATATATAATTTCAGTTGCAGTTATTATTGTATCATTTACATTTGCTGAAAAATCAGATACCGATAATACATTATTTGTTGAATCTAATTCAGATTTCCACATTGCTGAAATATATTGATTATCAAATGATGATAACCAAGAATTATATTTGTATTTTACGGTTTCAACAGTATCTGTTACATATTTATATTCGGTTACAATAGTTGTTGCATTTTCGAGATTCTTTATTTTGATTCTCATGTTTTCAAGTTCTTTTGATAAACTTGAATTAATTTTGTTAAGTTCTGAAGCTTTAAGATTCAAAACAGAAACAGTATTATGATATTCTCCGTTTTTATTTTTAACAGAATCAAGTTCCGAATTAATATTATTAAGATTATATTCTAAACGTTTTGATTCTTGCTTATATACTTTGACACAATGATATTCAAATATCAAAGCACCTATCATAACAACTATGATACCAATTAAATATAGTGTAGATTTTTTCATAAAATATAATTTATAAAAATATTTGGGTTGAACTTACTTTATTTATTAGTAATTCCAACCCAATTATTATTTGTTATATTAAGTTAAATCTTTGGTCATCCAAACATAAATTACTTTACTATCAAATTTAGAAAAGTTTAAGAATTTGAAACCATTACGTTCATACCATTTTTGTTGCCATGACATATCCTCTAATTTTAATTGAATAGTATTAAATTCGTAACGTTTAGCTAATTCAAATGCTTCTTGTAAAAGTTTATTTCCAAATCCTTGATTACGATACTTTTTATAAACTTTTACATTTGAAAGATAACATTTATCGTAATCATCACCATACCAATATATTGAGAATCGATAAAATTTATTTCTAACTTCGAGTATATCTTCGCTTAATTTATCAATTTCATCAAAATCGTAATAATGTGTAATCTTACTTTTATTGTTTTGATTTTCTTTTAGTTTTCGATGCTTTGATTTTCTCTTGTTGCATGAAGTCACCAACAAGTTGTTTACCCAGTTCTTGAACTTTTTCAGTATGTTTAAGATATTCATAAGTTTTAGAATCATACATTAATATTTGACAAATATTTTTTTTAATATCATTTGAAAATTCTAATTTACCCGTTTTAGTTTTACGTACTTTTTCTGTAGATTTTTCAGGTTTTAAATTTTTGAAATATATAAATTGAGGTACTCGTGCTTGTGAATATTTATTAACAAATCTATGTTGTAGTGCTTTAATTAATGCTGGTGACGTTACAGCAGTCCATTCAATTCCTTTCAAATTAATAATAATATCGGCAAGATTAGGAAATCCTTTCGCAATATTGTTGATAAGAATATAGCCAAACTTCTTTACCTCAAAATTAGTATATTCTGAAAACTTATTTATATTTGTAAAGAAATTTGTTTGGAATGTATTGAGTTCTTGATATGTATTGTCGGTTGCCATAATATCTTTTACTATATTTATTTATTGGTGTAACAGTTAATTCCAAATTACGCATAGTATTATTTTGAATTTGATTTTCTTGGTTTTAACAAATATCTTATTATTTTTGACCAATCAGAATGCGGTGTCCAACATAATAACCATTCAATAAATTCGAACCTACACTGACAATTTAATTCCATGTAATACGGATAAATATCAATACCTAATATCCATCTATCAATCAAAAAATATTTGAAATCTTCACATTCATAGAAATGATTTTGTTCTGAAAATGTTTTACTTCTGCGTTTACGTCTCATAAAATTTCGAATTTATTTACTTTGATAATATTATTTTCCAAATCAAAATCATATTTTTTAATCAATAATGTTTTACCGTTAAATTGTTTGAGTTTAACAAAACTTGATTCAATTGGAAATATTATTTTAATACCCATATATTGTATGGAATAATCATCTGCACAATCTGTAGTGCAGTAAATTATAAGTTGTTTATTTTCTGAACATAATGTTCGGAAAAATTCAATATTGTCATCCATTTGATTTATTATTGATTAATTAATGAGTAGTGGTTTTATATTAATAACCGTTATTAATTAATATTTTGGCAAACAACATTTCCAAAAAGGAAGGGCACTGAATTATAAATAATTCAGTGCCCGACTACACAATACTTATATGGCACAAAAGTATTTAAGTATGGATGATTATGATTTTAATTATTATGCTTGTTTTGATTTTTCTTTCAAAGCAAAGTCAGTAATCAAATATTTAATGATATAATCAACAGCTTCTTGTGTAATCTGAGTAATTTCAGTTTCACTTACGGCAACAATTGAATCTGCTTCAGGATTGATAACTATTACTTTTGGTTTAATAGTATTTCTTTCAATAACCTTAAGTTCATCATCAGATGCGTTTGTATGATATTGAATATATTTTGGATTATCAATATATTGACGTGCTGTTACGTTATCAATATAAACTAATTGATAATCACCCGGTTTAGTATCAATTGCTTTAAGTGATGATGAAACTAAATCAATAACATAAGTTTCGTTAAAATCATGATTATCACAAATAATAACGGTTTTCTTATCTGTTACAATCTTTGGTTCAGGAACTGCACTTAAATTAAGAATTTCATTAATTTGGTCAATTGCTGATTTATTATCAACTTCGAAATTATCGATATGATACCAACCTAAATCGGTTAATGCTTCTTCGAACGTATTATATTTCATTTTATTTTAATTTTTAGTTTATATGTTTTTCGATGGCTGCTTCGATTTTTTCAGGTACATTTCCTGAAATTCGTTCAATAACTTCCATTTTATTTGGTTCACCTTTCAATATAATAACAGTTGGTACTGAACGAATAATATATTTTGTTGCTAAATCTTGACATTTATCAACATCAAGTTCTTGAAAAACAATATTTGGATTATCTGAATATTTTTGTTTGATTTCTTCAAATTTTGGTGCAAGTGCTTTGCAAGGTTGACACCAAGTTGCTGAGAATTTTAATACTTGTAACATATATTTTGATTTGAATTTTATTTCAAACGTCTACAGATTCGTCCTTTTGTCAAGTCATAAGGACTCATTTCAACTTTGACTTTATCACCTGGTAAAATTTTGATATAATTCATCCGCATCTTACCTGATAAATGTGAAATGATTTCATGTCCTGAACTTAGTTCTACTTTGAAATTACCGTTGGAAAGTGCTTCTAAAACAACACCTTCCATTTCTAAAGCTGATTGTTTACTCATATCTTTTTAAGAGTCATATCAAAGTTCGGGAATCGAATCTGCAAGAACATCTTTGCCTTTGTTCTTTGGATTATAATTAACTTCCTTATATATACTCATCAAAACTTTTTCGTTAATTTTCTCATCAAATATTCGGGTTAAATTATCTTCCCAACATTTGTTGAATTCTTGACGAAGTTCTTCAGGTATATTTTTTACAGATAACATATTTATCCGTAAATTATGTTTAAGATGTCGAGCAAGTTCATTTAAATCAACATCAGGTTGTTTTGTAACTTCCTTAAGCGCAAGAAGTAAATTGAACAAGTTTTCTTTTGATGAAAGTATTTTCTGACAATTTGCTTCAGTTAAAGAATAACCATGTTGGTCAAGTGCTTTTGTTATAATTTTCTCAGTAATATTATAATTTCGAGTACCTATTTTTGCTTTCCAACTAATCAACGAAAATATATTATCTTTCTTGTCACCAGCAACAGATTTTACAAGTGCTGTCTTAAATGGTGTAGCGATTGATATACCACGATTCAATTCACGATGAACTTTATTCTGACCATCAATGCAACCAATTTGTACTGAAAAAAGTTGCTTAAAATATTGGTTATCAAAAGCACCACTTAAAAGAGCATCCATTGCAGACTGTTCAAAAATCTTACCATAATTGTTAAGATTCATAACTATCTCGCCATTCGGACAATTTTTGGAACGAATGTTTCTGAAAAGAAATACCTTGTCATTTACGATTTGGTCAAGGTCACCATCCGTACAGAAGACTATTGAAATTGTGTCATTTCGTTGTTTAAGCATATTCGAAATAAGTAACAATTCATCATCACCTTCAAGCTTATTAATTTTGAAAACAACAACTTTATCTCGAATATCTTCTACAAAATCACTGTAAATCTTGTAGAAATTATCATAATTAATTGGTGATTCTTCTTTAACAGCTTTTCGTTGCTCTTTATAACCAATTACTTGGTCACTATCAACTGGAATATAATATGGTCTATGTGGTTCGACACTTTTTCTCCATGAACCACAATCAGCAACAAATATTATTTGGTCAATAAGATTTACCGATTCGTTATTGAATGTTTTGTAAAGATTTACCAATGAATTATTAAGCGCTGCTCGGAAATTTTTCTGTTCAATATCTGTTATAAGATTATTAACAGAATCACCCATATTTACTTGACCCAATACACGTTGAGCCATATAATTACCATCTATCAATAAAAGTCTTTTCATGATTTATATGGTTTATTCTTTAATACGTTTGATAAATTCACCCATGCAAATATCTACAGTTTCAAGTAGGTCTTCATTAGTACCATCTGTATCAAATGTTTGAAATACTGGATTACCATTATCATCTTTACCATACCATCCAAAATCATTACTTGCTGCATTATCATGATTTCGAATAATAAAAATATTTTCTGAATTCGGTAGTTCAAGAATTTGATTATTTCCAAATAATCCTTGTTCTGTTTTATGTGTTGCGTCAGCAACTTCACCAACATTTCTTCGTGTTAAGAAAATACCCATATATCCTGCTTCAAGTAACATACGAGCTTCATCAAAAGTACGGACATCAACAATACAGTTTTCATATAAATCCATACCTTCCATAATTTCAAATTCAAGAGCAGTTCTATCAATTAATGATTGTATGCGATTAAATGTTGCTTCACGATTTGACCGTTCAATTCCTTCTTTATCATATTGACGTCCAAAATTATTATGTGCTAAACGAACATCTTTATTTGAACGTTTTGCTTGTTCGAATTCATCTTGTGTTTTAAAACCGTAAGTTTCAAATACATATTGTTTAATAGTACCAGCAATTCGTAACTTCAAGTAATAATATTCGTCACGAAGATAATTTGCTATTGTATCTTTGCCAGCACCTGACAAGCCATACAGAAAAATATTTACGCCTTCCATTTTTGGTTTATTAATGTTTGATATATTGTTTTTTATTTTTGCTTGATTGTTTATTTATTTGGTTGAATGTTGGATTGAATCCTATTGTTTTGAATCCAAGATGTGTTTTGTTTCCACATGTAATAGCTGGGTCTAACATACCACATACTCTTGAACCATTTAAACAACAGTCATTACATGATTCAATATGCTTTACAACATATTGAACACCAGCTATTTGTAGATTATCACCTACTGAAATATTGCTTTCCATAATTTGATTGATTTAATGTTATGTTGTTTTATTTGTTTAATCTAATGATACCATGTCTTTTACGAAAGTAGCTAAATCCTCGAAAGCATCTTGTCTATCTACTTGATTATGCTTAAAGTTTTCAGGATTTTGTGATAATGTTTGAAGTATTTGTTCTTGACGTAATAAATACATTGTATCTTGAACAGCAAGTTTCCATTCTTTTGTTGAAAATTCTTGTTCATTCAAATACATAATCGAAAATCCATAATTAACTGCTGTATTTTCGTTGATTGGATTTACATGAGATATATTTTCATTGATATATGTTTGATGTTCCAAAATTATTATGCTATTCTTAAATTCTTGAACTAATGCAAGATTTTTAGATGCAATGAATGGATTCCAGAAAACATAATCATTTTCTTGAATACCTAATAATTCGGTTTCAAACATATATTCATTAACAAATCGTATATGATAGTTGAAATTATTCTTTTGGAGATTCTTTCGACACCATTCAATAATTTGTTTGTTAATGTTTGTTTTTGGTTTTACTTTCGAAACTTCCTCAATTTTTTTACTGAGCAATATCCAAATCATTATTGCAATGAATTTAATATATCTACATAAGCTTTGATACGGAATTCTTTTTGTTTATCAGAATACCAGAAATTTTTAACAAAATCTTGCCAAGCTTTTGAAACAGATTTTTTCTTTGAAGTATAAATATGGATTTCTTTGTAATAATAAAATTCAAAGATTAATTCTTTTGTAAGTGGTGCATGAGAATTTTTACAAATAATATTCTTTCGCACCTCATCAGTAAATTTTAATTTAATACCAGCTTCTTCTTGATTTCGAATATGTAATTCAAAATCATTTTCATAAGCTGTTAAAAAATCATCCCAATCTTTATCTGACAGTTCTTCAGATTCTGACATATCATCTTTTGATATAGCATATTCTTCCAAAATTTGCTTTTTCAAGTTTTCGATTAATTTTATAGAATCAATAAATAATAAATTTGATACTGGTTTTATATCCGGTTCTACTTTTATTGATTCACTATCTATTTGGTAAGGTCCCGATGTATGATATTGTTCCATAACTATCTGAAAATACTTCTTAATTCAACAAGGCACGATAACAGTGTGACAAACTTATTTATACTTGTTACAAACATATCAGAATATTTTGCAACAATTACTGCCGCTTGAAGTGTTTTATCGAATTTTTCTTCATCATTAAGATATTGGAAGAAAGGTTCTCCAAGTGTCATTAAACATTCACGCTCTTTGCCTTTAAATTTACTTGCTGCTTCATACATTGCTTTCTGAGATAGTTGAACATCCAATACAAGTTCATACAAATCTTTCATTTGTTTGCCATTATCAGACATTGCTTTAACAACATCTAATGTAAGGGATTTTTTACTATCTTTGATTTGTTGTAACGAAACAATAAGATGACGAAAATCTGGAAATAATCGAATATATAATTGTTTTATAGCTGCATTCTCAAATTCAATATTTTGTTCCTTACATATTTGAACTGCAAATTTTATGTAATTAGCTTGCTGTTCAGCAAGGTCTTCTCCAGAAAATTCATATTCAATTTGAGTACAACGAGAACGTATTGCTGTATTTACTTTCTCAACTTCATTGGTGATGAAAATGAATGATACATTCTTACATTGGTCTAAAAGTATTTTGAATGAATCCTGAAGATTATCACGAATATTTTCACATTCGTCAATAATAACTACTTTATGTTTTTGGAGAACAGAAAATCCTGTTGCAAATTGCATTACTTTAGAACGTAATGTTTCAATTTTGAAATCATTAGAACCTGAAAGATATTGTACTTCAAATTTTGAAGAATCTCCTACCAATACTCTTGCGGTCGACGTCTTACCGGTGCCTGGACTGGAATATAACAGCAATCTATAACCGGGTTTGTTCTGCATTTCGGTTAATAGATTTTTTACTCTGGATGGTAACTTTATATCTTCCCAAGTTTTTGGAAAGTAGGTTTCCATCAAATTCATTTCTTGTGCCATAAGTAATGATGATTATTTTATGATTATTTGTAATTAATTATATTATAATATACCGTTATAAAATAATTTATGGGAAGTAGGATAAATCTATTTTTCTTGATACTTTAAATATCTGAAAAATTCAAATCATATGGTATATTGTTTTCAGTAGTTTCTTTTTCAGTAGTTTCTTTTTCAATATTGATTGGTTTTATTGTTTCTACAACAGGTTGTTCTATTTTTTGTTTTTGAATACCAAGTTGACTTACTTTATTTTCAAAATCTGATAAAAACTTTTGTGTTCCTTGTTCGAAAATTGTATTTGATTCGATTTTTACATCATCAAGTATTTGTGTTTTGAAATCATCTAAATCTTGTTTGGTAACTAAATTATTATAATTATCACTATTAGAAATTTCAGGTGATTTTTCTTGTAATGCTTCCAACCATTCTTTAGCTTGAATAATACCAGCATATAATTTGATGGTAACGGGTATCATACAAGATATTATGATTGCAAATATGAAATTAAACCATTGAGCATTTTCAGCAACAAAGAATCCATTTGTCAATAATAAATGAGCTGCATAATAATACAAGTTAATAATAATCTCAATCCACATGAAAAGATTTACAGCAAGATGAATTTTTCTATCACCATCATTGTCATAATCACCATACTCATTTTTACCTTGTGCTATTGCGGTGAAAAAAAGTAATGATGAACTGATAAATATTGATAATGCCCATGCTTGAAAAGTCTTACCAATACCATCAAGACTTGAAACAGAATCAATCAAATAATATGTATGTGCACACTGAGCAAGTGTACCAATTATACAATATATGAATCCAAACTCACGAGAAGCGAAGATAGATACCATAAATCGTATGATATTCTTAAACTTTTCAATTTTATTCATATTGGTAAATTAATGTATAAAATAAAGGAAGGTTGAGAAGGATTGAAAAACAACCCAACCCAACCTTATTGTATAGTTGAACAGACTTAATATTTATTCAACAACAGTTTCAGTATTTTCTTCAAGTTCAGGTTTTACACTATGGAAAGCAAACCAATTCTTGAAAGCATGATAAACACTGAGTTTTATCTGAGTATCATTAAGTTTCTTAGCTGATTCAAATATTTCTTGAATATTCGTCTTTTCCTGAGTATAGTTATACAGGTTATCATAATTCGATGCAGATTCGCCATAAATATCACATGTTTCAATGATAGTCATAATCTGCTGAAGATGATTCCATGTAGTAATACCATTTTCAGTAAGCTGAGAAATCAAATATTGTTTTTGGTCTTGTGTTTTAAGGATGCAACCACGAATAACTTCGTTAACAAGAGTTACAATATGGTTAAGTTGTTCTGATGGAATTTCAGCACAATTTGCTTCAGCAAGTTCTTTATAAGTATCACTTTCAATTGCAATAACAACTTCAAGTGCTGTTATAATATCTTCAACAGGAATATTCGAAATTGCTGTTGCACCAACGCAACGATTAGGATTATCCTGATTTTTCTTGATATATGTAAACATGTGCTGAACAAAATCAGTTTGTGCAATTATGCAATCAATTGCAGATACAACTTCATTTGCTGATTCGAATTTATTTTTCTTAATATTATCGAGAAGATTAAGAACAACAAATTCATCAGGTGCTTCATTCATCAAACGTGAAATATCTTCACCATTGAATTGTGGTTGCACATATTCTTCAGTTTTATTTGCTTCTTTTTCTCGCTGAAGTTTTTCAATACGTTCTTGTTCTTTCTTTTCGTAATCTTCTTTAATCGAAGCATATTCATCATCCGTATATTTATCAGGATTTATGCACAAATCGAAACGGTTGATTGTTTCAAGAACAGATACAATTGATTCCTCGTAAACAATAGAGAATTTTGTATCGTTGAAATATTTACCAGCATTATTAAGAAGACCAATGAAGAATTCATTTCCATAAAGTTCAACAAACTTCTTAACAGAATTACCAGTAAATACACCCTGATTATTCAGAATATCATTTGCTTTAAGCAATGATTCGTATGAAAGGTCATTCTTTTTGAATTCAACAACTGCCGAAGAGTAACCAATAGGTATCTGAATATTATCAAGAAATTTATTGAGTTGACTTTTGATAAGTTTAAGGTCAACTTTCTTTTCATTCGGAACTTCAATTACTTTTGTATACTGGCTCTTAAGAGATTCTGATGCTTCTTTAATAAGAACATCAACAATTTCGGGATTGTTTTCATGCTCTTTATTAATAGCTCGCATAATATTAAAATATTGTTCAAGAACAGAATCTTCAATTTTGAGAGAATCAAAACGAGCTTTTACGTTGGTAAGAATTTTTTTCTGTGGATATGCCTGTGATGTATAATCAACACCCATAAGGAATGAAAACATACCAAGAAGTTCAAATTCACTTTTTGAAAGAGAATTGAACAAACGATTCTTGATTGCTTCGAAATCTTTAGAAAGATTTTCTTTACGAGCAGTGAGCTGATTATTTACATGTTCAAAGAAAAAATTCTTTGCACCATTGTTTTCAATAGCTTTTTGAGCTACATCTGTGTTTGGTTTATTTGACATTTTATTCTAAAATTATGTTTAAATTATATTACCGATATATTTGATTTTATGGGTTGATTAAAATTTCAAAAATTATTGTAAATAATGTAGCTATTACACAACATGATATAAACCACCAAATTGTATATATTTTAGCTTTCTGAACCCACCACAATCTACAATATTGTATTGCAACTTCGTAGATATTGTTTTTGAAAATTTCACCATTAATTGTTGTAAGTTTAACATCTGTTGAAACAGTTAATGCTATTATTTCTTCGATATTAACATTACAATATTTTCTGAATAAATCAGTTAATGCAATTACATATTCTTTTTTGATAATTGCTCGACATTCTTCAAGTTTTCGACCTTGTAAATATTCATTGTTATCAATTAAATCTTTCTTAACAAGTCGATTACCAAGTATGCCAAATTCATTTTTATCAAGAAAATCAATTATTGCATCTTCAGATTCTATTAATTCTGAAAGGATTATTTTCCAATATTTCTTGAAACATAACCATTCCATCAAAAACCAAATTGGTGCTAATAGTATTTTGAACCATTTACCAAATTTGGTTGTATCTAAAGATTCAAGAAAATTAAACATGTTGATTTACTATTTTATCAATAACTTTACAATCCTTTTCAGAAATATTAAAATTACAATTCATTGGTATATCAATAACTTTGAAATCAAAACCACAATAAATCATAGCTACGGTAAATTCACCATTTGAAATATATATTGAACCAATCAATCTTTCAAAGAGATGTTTCAAACCATAATTTGTATGATGCTTATTTATGGTTTTTACTTCGGTAACAAAATACTTTTTGATAAATGGTATTATTCGATTTATTGTTTCCAAATTAAATTGATTTTCATCAATTGAATTAGGTAAAGCACTTGTACCGTGTTTATTGATTTTATTTTCAATGATGATTTGTTTGAGTTCTTCCTGTGTCATAATGCTTGTTGTTTATTATTTTGTTATTATTTGATGTTTATTTGATGCTTGTTTGGTTGTTAAGAAAATGGAATATTTCTTGGTATTTTTTGACCTGCTTTATATTTTATGTGAGGTGATTCTTGTGAACAGTCACAATTCTCAGTATCTGTACCTGTTGTAACACCAGTTGTAAAACTATTTTCATCATCTGGAATATTTGTATCTTCAGGTGTTAACAAACTACCAGCAGGATATTTCAATTCAGTATCATCTGTTTCTTGTAATGAACCTGATGGTACTTGATATAAATTATTATTATATCCTTTGGAAATAAGCGAGTATTCGATTCTATCAAGTTTAGCATCATCAGCAAGCGTAATAGATTCAAGACGAGGAACTAATAAATGTACTTGTAATTCAATATTATTTGATGTTGACATATTTCGAGTACCTCCTTGTCCCATATCAATACTTGGAAATTCATTACTCCAACCTTGAATAGCAAATGCTGCTTGACAAGTATTACCTAAAAATTCATAAGTATAAACATTATCATGAGATGCAAATAATCCCATAATTTCTATGTGATTAAGCATTGTGATAAGATTTGATGATACAAAATTTGTTGTTAAATTTACGTTATAACATAAACGTCTTACAACAGCTTGATAAGCATGACCTTCGAAAAGGTAAAATATCTTATTATACTGATTTGTATTCTCTTGTTGATTTGGTTGTATATCATCAAGCTTAATTACAAATCGAGGTACTTTTTGAATAATATCTTCATTTTTTGTTTCAACGAATTTCTTATTTACCATATATGAAAAGTCACCAGTGTTTTGAAAAAATACTGGAATATTCGGTATAACATTTTGTAACCGTAATTGTAAATAAGAAGCAAACCCAACTAAAGCTAATTCGAATTGATTGAAAGCATATTTTATATTATTCGAAATTGTTTCAGGTTGTTTAAAGATATTATCCATATTTGGTGTATATTCGATATTACTTTCGAGCAAGTGAAAATAATGATATTACTTGAATATCTTTATGCTCTCGATTTTTATATTCAATAGATTTGTAGTGTTTTTTGCCACAAATTTGCATTGTACTATGTTTTATTAATGCTTGTATTTTTTCATGGAGATTTTTATAAACCAGGACTTCATCAAGGTCGAAATAATAACAAAACCCAATAAACAAATACCCAATCTTTTTATAATTATTTTTTTGCTTACAATATTTGATAAGCTCAACAATTTTATTATTCAAAAGTAATGCGTCTCTTTCTAACAAGGTTTTATCGATTACTAAAAATTTTTCATCATATAGTTCACCGATACATTCTTGTATATATTGCAATTCTTCGGCAGTATCAAACTCATCATTTTCTTTAACTGATAAAGCTTGATAAATGCCCATCATTTCATTATTTGACAATTGACCATCATAAGATTGTTGGTCTTGGTAATTTGCTTCGTCCATGGTTTGAAATCATAATAAGGATTGGGTTTGTTAAAAATTTTATGGTATCATGAAATTTTTTATTTATAATTCATGTATCTAAATTATTTATTTAAGAAAAATATTCAAAATTTTTGGATTTATTTTCCATTATTGTTCAAGAGCAAGTTCAGAAATAAATTGTTTTGAATATTCAGTATTGTCAAGTGTTATATTTGTTTCTTTGAAATCAAGTTCTTGTTCTCGATAAATTGAGATTCTTTCTTTTCCATGATTTTTGAAACTACTTAATGGCATCATATCAATAAAATCGAATATCTCACAATGGGTTTTACCAGTCTTTGGAGATAGTCGAATACCACGACCAATTGATTGTCGAATACGAATATCTGATTTACCACCATCAACAAAATATACAGCTTCCATGTTTGGAATTGATACACCAGTTGACATAGTTCCATAAGTACCAATCAAAATAAAATTATCTTGAGAAGTTTTCATATCAGATATAATCTGGTCACGGTCAGATATTTTACCATGAATAATTCTTATATCCTTTTCAATATCGAGATTTTCAAAATATCTTGATATATATGTTTCAAGAACATGACAATACTCGACAGTATCTACAAGAATAAGTGAATTACCTGTATATGCTTTAAGTAGTTTACAAATCAATTCAGTTCTGGATTCAAATCCTTGAAAATAGTCTTTCTCAACATGAAATTTTTCAGTACCAATAATTCCTTGTTCTTTGAGATTTCTTGAAAACTTATTTTCTTTGTATGATATATTTATCAGATGAAGATTTATCGGTGTTGATATACCATCATCAATAAGTGACCTAATTGTTTTTCGATACAATAAAGGTCCATACATTGAAACAATATGGATATAATCAAGAGATTTATATTTCGGATAAGTACCGGACATTCCAAAGAAATATTCGGCATTTTTGATTTTATTGTAAATTTCCTCTCGAATTGTATATGCTTTAGCTCTGTGAACCTCATCACATATTATAAATCGATATTCAGAAAAATATTCTTCTTCATAATTACCAAGTGATTGATAAGTACCACAAACAATATCTGCATCTATAATCTTTTTCGAACCAGTATATATTGTTTCAACAATTAATTTTCGTTCTTCAAATTGTTGATATTCAGCAAAATCTTCTTTTAACTGTTTCGCAAGTAGTTTGGATGGTACAATTATAAGAATTTTTTGATTATCTTTTGCATAACCTTTCTCATTATATTCAACAAGATTTTGAATACAATATCGACAAAACATATATGTTATAAATGTTTTACCACCTGACGTACCAATTTCAATGCGACCAATTCTATGTTTCAAAAGTTCATAAACAGAATCTTGTTGGAATTTATACTTTTCATCATCAATCTTAATCTTTTCAGGTACTTTAAGACTTTTGATAAATTCATCAAATGATTCACGACTTAATTCATTATCAATCAAAGAATCTTCATTTTCAATAAACAAATCAATTCCATGTAGTTCTTTAACAAGTTTCTTAATTTCTTGAACAAATGTTGCAGGTACAAATACATCATTATACAAATATGAATAGGAAATTGTTTTATTCAAAGACTGAATAAATGGCATATATTCAGAGCGAGATACTGCCTTCTTAATGGTCTCATGAATTTCAAAATCCTCTTGTGTTTCTAAATCAGATATTTGTATGAATGATTTGAAATTTTTACCGTTAACAATTTTAAGTCGCATTTTATTGAAAATTTATTAAAAACTTGTTGAAAATTTATTGATACATTATATATAACCGTTATTAAAATATATTTGAGTTGATGATATAAAGGAAATGGCTCGATGAAAATTTCACCGAGCCATTTCAAATTAAAAATTTTACAGGCAATTATGAATTAAGAATTGCTGCAACATCGTCATTGTCATCACTTGTTGCTACTGGTTTCTTCTCTTCCTTTGGAGCAGCTGCAGCCATTACACTACCAGCCATTTCATCAGGAAGTGATTCTTCCATAACATTCTTAGATTTCTTCTTACCTTCTTTGTTTTCTTTATCGCCGCTTTCAGATGTATCTTTCTTACCATATTTGGCAATATCGGTAAGAGAACAATCGCGAATTACAGGAACGATTTCTTCAACTTTTTTCATCGTTTCCTTAACATACTTACGGGTATCTTCATCAAGTTCAGGTTCATCACCAGTTTTATAAGCAAAGTGTTTAAGAACACTTACTTTATCATCACTGATTGCTTTGTAGAAAGCTTGGAACCAAGGAAGTACACCGTCAGCAAGTTGGCCATTGTTTATATCTGCTGGAGTAAACTGACGAGATTCTCCATTCTCATTGATTGCAATTGCACCTTTTGGTTTAGGTGCCCAACCAGATTTCGAAAAATCTCGACCTTCCTTACCATCATAAGTTGATTTCTCACAAACAATAGACATAACTGAAGAACCAAAGATATTGAAAATATCTTCACGTTCATAACCTTGTTCAATCTGTTCTTTGGTGGGATTCAATTTCTGATTAATAAGGTTTGAAATGTGAGCATTAGGGCCGAAAGTACTGAAAGTGAAAAGACGAATCTTACCAATATCTTCAGGTTTCTTCGATTGAAGAATCTGAATTTTCACACAAGCCTGATTGGTTCGAGATAGATACTTTTCAATTTTCTTTTCGGCAACTGCATCACCTTCTTTCTTTTTCGCATTAAGCTCAAAGAAAAGTTCGAGAACTGGACAAGTTTTTGCATTACCTGATGAAATGTAACGGAATTCCTTACCACGTCTTGTCGGGTCAGGTAACGAACGATAAAGACTACGATGTGTAACAAGGTCACCACCTACATTCGGCAGAAGCTTAATCAAGAAGGTCTCACCAGGTTGAGGTTCAAAGAACGTGTCAGCCCAATTAATACCCTCATTCTGAAGGTCTTCAGCTTTTACGACGATTTTTTCATCAGAGTTAACGTCAAATGACGGTCCGAGAAGCGCACTTTGAAGTGCATCAAGTTCTTGTGACATTTTGAAAATTTTTTTAAAAGATTTGTTGAAAATTGTTTGAAAAATTTTTGAAAAGAATTTGAAAACTTTGGTTGATTACAACCATCATTGGTTTTATAACCATAATTATCGTTATTGTATTATATATAACCGTTATAATTTTTATTTTAGATTGGTACTTATTCCAAATAATTATGATAAAAAGAACATCTAATTTCACAATCAGATGTTCCCAACCTACTTAAAATAATAAACCAATCATCACATTATCACTTAAATTTTTGAAGCAACATTTTTAGTTGATTTTCAACTTTTGTTTGTCTTCGAGCTAATAATTGATTTGCTCGTTCAAGTTCTTCAATTCTGGTCTGTTGCTTATTTATTGTTTGCAATAATTTACGTTTATCTTCTTTACGTTTGCGTTCAATTTCTTGAATACCTTTTATTGCAAGTATACCAAATCTATCATATTCAACCCAAAGTGTTTTATCTTCATCTAAACGTTCATGAACTATTTTTGTAAACAATCCACCAAGTTGACGAAGTTGTGTAGCATTTACACCAAATGTATCACGTTTATCTTCACCTTTTTTACACCAAATATATGAAATAATGTCAAGTTGCATCAATTTATCAAGTATACCTTTGTTAATATGCTTGATAGATTGTTTGAAACGCATATCAGAACCGGAATTGCCAATACTTGATAATTCTGTATCAGTAATTTCAACAAATTTAATAATATGACCGTTTTCGTCAAAACCTATTTTACCTAATTTAGGTGTAAATTGTTCAGTTATGACATTATTATGTTTGATTATTAAATTTGTTTGATTTGCATCTTCTGATGTGCTATTTTCTATATTAAATGATTTATCAAAAAATACTTTAAAATTGTGTGGTTCTTGAGAAAATATATCAAAATCAAATAATTTAATATTTTCATCCAATTCAGCTATTGCTGCTATATCATCATTTTCTAAAAAATATTGGTCCTCACTTGTAAGTAATTTTTTACCATCAATATCCAAAAAATATTTATTATTGTCAATACTAATATTACCAATTGTTAATATTTTTTGGTTATTAAATTTTGAACCTGTTGTAAATTCTTCCCAACCTTCTTCATTATGTCGATTTTCCCAATCAATAAGTTTGTAGTGACTACCTTCTTCTCGAACATACCAAAGCTGACCAATTGCATCATTGTGCTCATTAGTCTTTGATTTTGATAAAATCGCTGTTGGAATTATATAAAGAAATTCTTTAGTAGGCACAGTTCGGTGACCAGCAATATCATCAGCAAAAACTATACCATAAGATTCTGGATTATTTGTTACTAATGGAGATGGATATTTCAATACACCATCGATAGTATTATTTATTTTATTTGGCCAATAATTTTTATCGGTTGGAGATGGCCAAGTTATTTCATCTGCCATATATTATATATTTATGGTATATTTATGATTGGTAAAATCAGTTATTTATAGAAAACTCTAACTTTGCATTTGTAAAAGCACCGTCATTTACTGATGTATAAACATAATACGGAATACTTGCTCCAGATTCATTAACAATATTTATTTCAGTTAATGTAAAAGCATCTAACACCGGAGTTGCACCATCTTGAATAATTTTTTTCAAAGCACCCATTGCTTTTGGGTACATATAACAAAAATATTCACCACTTCCAGTATTAACTTGTGTTACAATTAAATTTGGATTTACAACTAAACCTGGTTTTGCAACACTACTTGACGCTTGAGTTAAATCAGAACCAGATGTTGGTGATTTTTTAACTGTTTTACCAATAAATGATTGATATTTAAATGTAACTTTACATGTTATTTGAGTTTCAAGTTTATCCCTACCATTTGGTTTTATTAATACTTGAGAACCAGCAACAGTAGCTACAGTTGGTGCTGTTTTTATTCGATATAATTTAAATATAAATGATTTTGATGCTGCAATATTTGATTCAGAGTATAATAATTTTTGACCAGATGTTGGTAATACGTTTTTATCAGTACCACTTGTAAATGTGGCAGCATCTGGGTCAGCATAATCATCATTGTGATTCCACCAACGATTAATATTAACGGCTACTTTATAACCAGTTTCTACTGTTAAATCATTAGTTGTTTGACTTCTAACAACTGTTGTACCATCATTTTTATAAATAGTCCAAATACCTTGAATTTGTGGTGAAACAAGTGGTACAGTGCACATTACATCATAAAGACGTGGTACAGAAGCAAAATGACCAAAAAATTCATCTTGCCCTTGATATGTTTTATATTGTGAAAGTTCGTTACTTGCCATGTTGTTTGAATTTAAATTTGAAATGCTTCAACATTTAATGAAATTTTGTTATTGAGAACTGTTAAAGAATTAACGTAATCAAACATATTAATTTCATAATTTTTACCAGTTTCTGAATCAGAAATTTTAAGTATTGTTGATTTCTTAAGATTTACAATCAAAGTACCATCATCTTCAAAATTATCTGTTGTTATTTCAAGTACATCTGTTGTATCTTCATCAATCGGGTCTTTACCTTCATCATCTTCGTCTTCAGTTGAAGTATCTGGATTATTTGGGTTTTCAATATCTTCTGTTGAAATAACATATCGTGATTTTAATCCCCATTCAATTGAAAGTAAATCACCGTCATCATCTCGTTGTTCATTAACAATTTCACCGAATCCACCTGTAATTAATAACGAAATAAAATAAGTATTATATTCCGAATAATCATCAAGTGCAAGAACTCGTTGTATAACTGGTTTTAATGATTCATCAAGTGGTATTAATTTAATAAATATTGAATTTTCGATAATTTCATCAACAGTTTCTTTTACGGGTCTGAATTCATCATAATGTACAAAATCATTAATAACTGGTTCTTGACCATTTACAAGTATATAACCAACTTGTGAATCATTACCATTAAAGAAATTACCAGCAGCACAGAATAATTTATTATACCATGTACTTGTTGAACCATCTTCTAATATATCAGTATATGAATCGATTTTATACCAAACAATAGTTGAACAATTTAATTCATCTGTACCAGCACCTATTTCAAATAATGCACCTTCAATAGGATTATTCCAAGTACCGATAATTGTTTTATTTGATTCAGCATTATTTGCTGATTTTAATCCAACACCATAAATTACTGAATTATCTTTGGTTACACCATTTAATAAACCAATATTTATTGAATTATCACCTGGTTGTGTATTTTGGTAACGTTCAACTAAATCGAAAAAGTTATTTTCAGTTTTACCATATAGTGATGAATCATTAGTTATAAGAACTAATTGTAATGTACTTTCAATATCTGAATTAATTCTATAACCAATACCAAGTCCTTTTAATACATCTAATGTTTTTTGTGTTATTAATGTACCTTTTGTTTCTGGATTTGAAACATATTGAGATTCAACTGTTAATGCACCAATTGAAACAGGTACAATTTTGGTACCATCAAATACTTGTATAATTGGATTATTTAATGTATCGAATTGTATAGTTGCAAAACCCTTTTTACTAAGTAATGCAACTAAATTAGCATCTTGAACATTTGTTTTCCAATCATAATTTGTTATTGAATCATCAAATGTTTTCCAAGAATTATTCTTTACTTTATTTGTGGCATCATTCCATATATTGATTTGCTTATCAGTAACAAACTTATTTGTATCACCAATAATTAAATCATCGGTATTATGTGTATGCCCATGTATTGATAATAATTGCCATTTAGCATCTTTTATATCAAATTTCGAACCAACAAATACATATTTATCACAAGTATTATTGATTATATCAATTTTTTGTGAATAAAACATGTATTGACCGTTAGACATAACAATCAATAAACCATCAGTCCATTCTAATGTTTCGAAATATTTTTTCTGTTCAGATAAATCTCTTGAATATGTTTCAACTGTTGAATCAGTAATACCTGGTAATCCGAATGGTGCAGTATCTTTATTAATTGTATAATAACCAATTGGTAACGATGAAATACCGATATTACTATTATTTACAACAGGAATAGCGGTACCAATCGTTGTACCATATATAACAGTACGTTGTTCACCATGTTTATCGGCAAACAAAAGTGTTTGGTCAATTTCTAATGTTGATTGATTATTTAATATTAATGATTTAAAATCACCTGCTTTTTCTGATTCATCAGGTACCCATAAATTAGATGGATGCCTACATTCAATATAACCTGTTAAATTATAACTACCGTGATTTTTTAATTGTAATTTAACAGCAACAAATTGTCCAGAAGTATATGTTACTTTAGTTAATGATAAAATAATATTATCAACAACAGTTACACCATTTATAAACTGATTTTTTTCATTTTCAAAACTACTTTGTTGACTTATGTGCGAATGATTGATAATATAATAATTATCTGAATCACCATTAAATACTAATTCTAAATTAACAAGTATTGTTTTACTTGCATTATTTGAATATAGATAAATATGGTATCTGTTTAATTTGTTTGGTTCAATTCGTAAATTAAAGAATGGGTCTGAATTTTCCGATATTGTAATATCAGTTGCTGTTTTAAACCCATATAATGATTGGTCAATTTTTAATGTTTGAAAACCATCAACAAGATTATTTGAACCAATATCTTTAATACCAGAAATACTATCAATTTTAACTGGTTGTTTATGTGATTCAAATTTTTCTTGTAAATCTTGATATGTTATTGCTTGGTTATCATCAGGTACTACAAATGTTTCATATACGGTACAATATTTCTCACCAGTTATATTTGGACAAGAATCTGTATCAAATATTAATAGATTAGTTTTTTCTTCGTTAATTAACGAATAACTGTATCTACCAATATATGATATATTATCAATAAATATTGTTAATTTTTTACCATAGAATAAACGTACACCATCACCTAATTCTACTTTAAAAATATTTGTAGTATCGGTTGAAATAAGTTTGATTTCCCGTTTATTTAATTTAGGATAATCAATGGGATTTATATGTATCATGTTGAATTAAATATTGGGAATTATAAATTTTGTCTAACTACGAAGTTTATATCGAAGAATAATTTATACGGATTATAATTTGAATCACAAATGTTGAAGTTACCTTTTAATATTGGTAAATAAGGTCCTTCATTATTTTGAATATAATTTTTATTATTATTTTGTGATTTCAATGTATAATCTTTTTCACCATCTACTGTATGATAAATTATATATGGTGTATCAATATCAGATTTTTGTTGTAATTTCTTTTCTTCGATTAATTGATTGAATACAATATATTCGAAATTACAATTGTATTGATTTCTGAATTCATCAAATAATGTTTCAAGATTTATACTATGATTTCGGATATAAAAGAATTTACCAAATTCACGATAAATAATTGTTTCAAGCAATTCTTTATAAGAGTTGAGGTCTTGAACCGTATCAAACATTATCTGTAAAGCATAATTGTTTGTTTGAGGATTATATAAATTATGGGAACTCAAACAATATTCATAATCAGATAATATTGAATTAATTTCTGTTTTTTCTGATTCAGATAATAAATATTTTTTATAATCAATAATATCTTGATAAAGTTGTTTTACAGTTTCACCGTTACCAGTTTCTATAATGGTATTTTTTCTCCAAAGATATATGTTATTAATTTGTTTAAGTTCTTTGTTAATTTTTATATCTTGTACAAGAATGGTAGAAAATTTTGACAAGAAATTACGATACGAAATATTATCGAATAAAAGATTTATATTATGATTGTAACCTATTGCTGTTCGTAAAGCATTTTCATCAGTACCATTTGAACCAAAATTAAATCCTGATACATTAATGATTGTCATTTCATCATCAGCAGGTGTAATAAATGACCCATAAATGTCAACAATATCATCTGTTTCAAAATTTTGCTGACTATTCAAATTACCGAGTTCACCATTAGTTAATCGATAAGTAATATTTACTGTTTCATTTAACTTAAGACCTTTGACATAAACAATAATTGGATTTTGGCTATCTGATGAAAATTTCACCATGAATTGTTTATTGTCATTAAGTCCTTCGTTATTATAAAATGATTTAACTTCTTGGAACGTTACACCATTAACATCAACATTTATCGAACCTTCAGCAATATAATCAGTTGTTATGTAAAATCGTTGAATATAATCGGAATTTGCTGTTTCTGTTTGTTTATTGATACGACCTTCAACAACAGGAATATAATAGGTGCTACCATCCATTCGAATAGTTTTATCATATACATAAGTATATTCCATTCGAGATGCTTTGTTTGTAAATACTGAAAATGGTTTGATGAACAATGGATAACCACAACGACCATATAATTTTGGTTGTATTCTTATCAACAAAATACCTTTTGCCGATTCTTTCAAAACAGGTTCATAACCATTTTGTGCTGCGAGATTTCTAAGCGAAGATAAATGTTGTGCTGTAAGAATATTCCTTTCACGTTTGAAAATATCTAATCGATATTCCAAATGTAAAAAAGCACCCTCTATTGCATTGAATAGTTGGTACCATATATTCGTTGCGAATTTAGGAATTCGTTCTGATATATATTGTCGTAATATGGTTGATATACGTTCCATTTTATTATAGAAATTATTTTGATATTATATTTATGGTTTAATTATTTTTAGTTTTTGGTTGAATTTTTATCAAAAATTATTGTTCAGAAGTATTGTGAGTAGTTTCGAACACTAACCGAAAATGAGGATAAGGTAGTTGGCCGCTTTTTTCACCTACGGTACTGCCTGATTTTAGCTAAGGTGAGTTAAATTCGAGTAAATTTAGTTAAATCAAACTAATATTTTTATCAAAAATGTCACTTTTAGTGAATAAATGTTAATTTGGAGGTCTTTCCAAGCACTACCAATGGAGGAAATAGAAGGTCAGAATAAATTATTAATTTAGCATAATTTGTGTTAAATTTAGACTAAATTTAATCATAATTAACTCATTTAAGCTCAAAATTAAGCTTCGATTCTAAATGTTTTCATGAATCTTTCAGACGGTTTAGCTCCGTTTACATATAATTTTATAACAAGAATTGAATTTCTTTGTCCATCTGATTCGAATTTTGCGTCAACATTCCAATTAAAATATTGTGCATGGAAACAATTATTTTTGATATGTTCAACAGTTGCGTTTGCTACATCAGCTTCAGTTACAAATTGACTGAAAACATAATTCTGAAGACTGAATTTATTATAATGTCCGTATACATCTGTTGGTGCCATTTTTATGGCAAGTTCAACTTCCTGTAAAAATAATTCAATCCTTGAAGAAATCACATTAAAATCATAAGATAATTGTGTATCTTCATGAAGATTTAAATCTATATAATCTGACATATTTTTATATTTGAAATTATAAATTATATATGTTTGGAAACGAAGCTTGTTTTTTTTTTGTTTCCTATCAATACATAAAGTATCAAATATAATAAATTAAAAATTTTATGGAAACATATAAGTCAAGACTTACAAGAAAACAAATCGAAGAATCACTAACAAATAATTATATTGTAATAAATGAATCAAATGATACTTCGGGATTATCATATGTTATTAATCAAAATAATGCAACATCAACAGATAAAATTGATATAAATATTGCAAAACAAGGTGCAAATATTCGATTAATAAATCCAGTTAAAACATATTTATTATTAAATATTGGAAATCAAATAAATTTAGAACAAGAGTTAGATTATGTTTATTTTGCATTATTTGATTTACAAGAAATAAATCGTAAAGATGCGTTAAATATTACATGTAATTATGGATTTAAAATTTTCAGATATTATGAAGGAAGATTTGAATTTGCTTGTTATGCTGAATTTCCGGAAATTCCAGAAGTAGATGCTAATCCAAATGTTATTGTTGAAAGTTCAACTGAAATTAATAATGTTTTCAATAATAATTATTATACTACGGATTTAACTATATCTAAATTATCTGATACTGATAAACAAAAGTTAATTAACGGTGGTGATTTAGTTATTCAAAATGTAACTTACCAAGGTAAAACATACAAAAATATCAAATTACAACAAGTTGATTATCAAATAGGTACAGGTAATTATGAAGTATTTAGTTTTATGTGGTTTGATTTACTTACCAAAACAATTAAATATTTTTCACTGAATAATGACCATTTTGAATATAATGGTGTTTATTAATTTTGATATAATTATATGGAAAATCCCGAGTAATTTTTACTCGGGATTTTTCTACTTTTGTTCCTTAAGTATTTTGAATTTAGTACTATCTGAACTTGTAAATACAGCATCATTTGCAGTAATGAACAATTCACGATAACCAAGTTGTTTTACATTAAGTTTTACAGATGCTTTTAAACCTTTAGTATTTGTTGTTTGAAAGGTTATTGTTTGTTCGCGAATAATATCATCATTTGCTGTTGAAGACGATATTGCAAATGTGTTTGGTTTATTAGCAACGGTTTCAACAACTATATAACCGTTACCATTTGTCCAGGGAATTTGTGCTATAATTGCCATATATGTTATATTTTTAATATTCGAAATTATTAATTTATATATTTATTGAAAACGAATTTTGTTTTTTTTTTGTTCCTGTCAATACATACTACAATAGATAATTTGTAATTTCAAAATAATATAAATTAATTTATTATGGTACAATATAAATCAAAACTAACAAGACAAGAGATAGAACAGAAACTAAAAGATAATGATGATAATTTTGAAAATAACCATTATTTGTATGAAAGTAATAATTATATAACAATAAAATCTGATGGATTTTGTGGTGCAATTGTTGATTTAGATTATCAAACAATAAAAACATCTGGTTGGGATAGATTTGGTAATGATGAAGATATTATCAAACGATTAGATTATGGTTGGAATATTACTGTTGAAGGTGTTACAATATTTAAAGGTAAATCATATAATTTAATGTTTATTGAAAAAGATGCTACTGGTTGGAAATATATTTGTTTTGATTTTTATAATAAACAGATATTACGATGTCATTTGGATAGAAACTTTGAAACTGGTGAATTTAATTGTATTAATTATGGTGTTATTGCTTTATAATACAAAAGAGGTTCGGAAATATTTCCGAACCTCTTGTTTTTGAAATTTGATTTGTTTGCTTAAAATCAACATTAAGCAACAGTCCAAGTAGTGTTCGATACAACACCAACGTTGACAGCGGTACCGTCTGCTTCGAGAGTAATACCGTTCTCTTCGTCGAGACCAGTAAGTTCGATGCGAGCATCGCCAGAAGCCTGTTTGATAACAATCTGTGCAACCTGAGAACCAGCAGCAGTAACTTTAAGAGTACGGTTAACTTCAGTTACAGTATCATTCAGAGGAATATCAAGAGTAATTGAGAAGTTGAACTCAGCAGTTGCACCAGGGTCACCATTAATTGCAGTGCCGTTATTAGTCGTTTTACCAGCAGCCTGATAAGAAGTTGGAATAGTTACTTCAAAAGCATCACCTACAAATGCAAAAGTAAGTTTGCTTGAGTTAGTTTTACCATTGATAGTAAGCTTGCCTGCGGTCTTTTCGGCAGCCATTTCAGTAATAGCATCAGTAGCACCGAACTGAACAAACTCAGTTTTAGGTTTCTGAGTAACTTTATACTTAACGGGAGCTGCAACACCAGCAGCGGTAACTGTTACTTCACCTGTACGAGCTACACGACCAGTGTGTACTGTACCAGTATTCTTAATTGTACCATTACCAGAGCCAGACGCAGGGCTCACACTCAACCATGTTGGTTTAGCCATAATACTTTAAAATTTAAAATTTAACAATATATTTATTTCGGAATTTTATTTCCATTTATAATATTTCCAATTTATACAACTTGAACACCTTCACTTTTTGATGAAGTAATCCAATCACAATTAGATTCTATTTCAGCATCAGCACCAAGTACTCCAAAAATATTTTCTTCTGGTTCTAACCATAATGTTCTTTCATCTGCAATAGATGGTTTTGAAAGTATCAAATAATCTTCACCACCATTATGTAATTCAGCATGAAATAATCGATAAATTTCATAATCCAGTTTATCAACAGAATGTCTGAAAATTTGATACTGATTTAAAATAGTTTCAAGTTTATCATAATCGATAATTTCTCGTTTCGAACTACCATAATGATTAAAACAGTTGAATAAGTCATCTTTACAGATAAATCTGTAAAAACGCTTCTCAACAAGTTTATCATATAAATTCTGAGAAATTTTCATCTTAATTTTCGAAATTTAATTTTCAATATATTTATGGTTTAAATTTGAATAAAAATTTAAATAACTTATACCATACTCATTTGATTCAATAAATCAATTTTTAATGTTTTAGTTGATTCATTGAAAGTAAGTTTTGTTTTGTAAATAACACTATTTAAACAAAGTAATCCAATAAATTCAATCAAATCAGCATTATCATATTTTGCTTGCATTATATTGAAAATTTGTTCTTGATTAGCAATATATACAAATGTTATTTTAGGAATTCCATTTTGTTGAAAATTAAATATTTGATTGTATGATAATGATAATGTTTTTGATACTATTAAATTATTAACATTATTACTTATCAGCATAAATTGTATGATAAAATCTTTTCGATTAATAATATTATATGTTTCTATAACAAGTTGTGAATTACTATATTTTATTGTAACATAGTATTCATAATTTGTATTTGCTGAATCATAATATTGTAATTTACCATTTATAATTGAACTATCATTTGATGATATTTCAAAAATATTGAAAAACTTTTTGGTATTATTTAATACTATGAATCTACCAGTATTTTTAATTTGATTATATTGTTCGGTAGTTGCACTTATTGATAATGAAAAATTATTACCATAAATTACAGCATCATCTAATTCATTAAATTGTTCAGCAGTTAAAACAAATTTTGGAATATTTTCAATAGTACCTAATTTTGTTTCAATTTCTTTCCTTGTTAATTTTGATTTATATTGTACCATAATATTTTAATTTATAAAATTTTGAAATTATAAATTATTTATGGTTAGGAACAAAAAAAAACAAGGTTCATTTCCAAACCTTGTTTTTCCAAAAATTATTATAATATATCAAACCAGTTCATATCTTGAATCTTTAGCACCATCAGTTGTATCATGTCTTGTGTCGTATTTCATGATATAAACAACTTTGTAATGTTTTGGAACTATTCGAATTTGTTCTTGATTTTTAATATCTGAATTACCACCTGTACCAATATTAAAATCATCAATTGTATGCGATATGAGTACTTTAGCAGTATTTATTGATACTTTTGCAGCATAGTTTTCAAATATTGTTGTCAAATTTGATGATATACAAATATATGCGGCATTTGAACAGTCAAAATCATATCGTCTCCAGTTACCATCTGTATCATCTTTTTTGTGTCTAAAATTCATAGGTCCAAAATAGTTGGTTCCTGGATATGATTTATACATCATTGGAATTTCAAAATTACCTATGGCAAATTTATCTCCGGTTACCAAATTATATTCATTACCATTTTTAATATTTGAATATGAAATATCTGTTAAATTTGGAGATGAATGCACTTTCAAATTTTTATTTGACCATACTTGTCCGGTAAAGAAATCATTTGTTGATTTATTTGATGAAGTTGTATGTGAATGTTCGTTGATAATATCATCACAAGTATGCGCATGTGTTAAATCTGGTAAATGTTTTCTTTCGATTGTTATGAAATCATTTCCATCTTCAGAACTTGCTTCTGTTGTAGAACCGACACCGCGAACAAATTTATCAACCAAATTTGGTGTATTTATAACAGCACTTGTTAAACTATTTATTTTTGGTATTGGACGACCATCACAAATAACCCAACCCTTCGGAACTTTATTTACCATGTATAAATCTTCTGATGCTCCTTTAGCTTCCAATGATTGTTTCAAAGCTTGATAAGAAGCTTCAGTCCACATAATAATTGAACCAACAGGCATATGGTCATATACATAATCGATTGTTTCCTTACGATTGAATGTATTGATAAATCGACGTTTTACATCATCAATAAATGTATGTAACCATTTCCATTGTTTACCAGTAATTACTTTATGTTCATCTTGAGTTTTTCGTTGACCAGCTTTTGCATTATATTTCGTAGTATCTGTTATTGATTCAGGTACTAAATTATCGTAATTTTCTGTATCACTTGTATCAGTGCATAATGTAATATCATCTCTTACTGTACCATCATCACCTGTTACAATAACTTTACCAAAGAATTTTTTATTGGTGAAAGTTATCTGACCAGAACGGAAATATAATATTTCTTTATCACCTGATTTACCAATAGATGTTTTTATTCCATCAAATAATATAGCAAAATTATCTGTTGGTCCAAGATAAACTTTACCAGCAACTTTTAATTCATCAGATAAGAATAACTTAGGTATCAACGGTTTATTATTTTCTGGATAATATTCAGATTTTTTCCAATAATTACCATCAAGTAAGGATGCAACTTTATTGATTCGTTTATTTAACCAAAGAAAATCGTCAGCCGTTAATATCTTGTTATTACTATTTGCAATTGTTGGTAAATATTCTGTTAAATTATTTGGAATAGAATTAATATCAATACCTTCAAATTTAGTATTAATAGTTACCAAATTTTTATCAGAATCAACAGTTACAAAATTTTCAGGTGCTAAATCTTTTACATTTATAATACCTGATATATTTATTTTATTTGATGATAATTGTATTGATGTTTTTGATTGAAATACTGATTCAGCAACACCAGCAATTAATATACCATTTATGTTACCGATTTTTAATTCTCTACTTGCAAGTAAATTTTTAACAAACAAATTAGGTATATTACCAGGAAGAAGTGGATTTGTTGAATCTTCACCTGTTTCTGGATTAGCGTTAGAAGTAAAATCTTTCTTATGCCATGTTTCGTTATCTGATTTTGTAAGTTTTGCTTTTAAATCTCGTGATAACAAACTAAGGTGTGCAAGTGTTGGAATTATTTTTTTACCTTCTTCGACAACCCATTGTTCAGCTGTTAAATAATAATATATATTATCAGTATCAGAATTTGTTCCAAAATTATCAAATTTTTGGAACATACCATATTCTTTTGTTAAAGTACCATCATTTGCTGTTGTGATAATATTTGCAGAAGAATATTCGTTAATAAAATTTCGGTAAAAATCAATATTGATTATGTTTTTACCACGAATTAATAACTTAGCATTATCATTATCAAAACCAATAGTGAGAGTTTTATTGGCAATATTTGATGTAAAATATCTATTTGGTTGTGCACCGAAAATTGAATCACGATTAACTGTAAGTGTTGCAACATTAAGTAATGGAATACAATTATAAGTTGCATCACCACGTTTAGTTACCATCCATTCAGTTCTTAACCAATAATTTTCAGTTACATATGCTTGTATTGCATTAATTTTGTCAATTATTGATTTAAGATAATTCGATGTTATTATATGTTTTGAAGATAATTCAGATGGTAACCATTTAATAGCTGCTAAATTATTATCACTTATAGTATCGTTAAATGGATTTTCTTCGATGAAATAATCTTTTGATAACAAATCATCTTTATCTTCAACAGTAAGCACAACACGTTTATCAGTATGTGAAAATGCTGGTAATTCTATTTGTGCCGATATGTTGCGATAAATTGTATCTGAAATATATTTTGGTTCGAAACTATATGATGCTAAATGGTCTAATTTACCAACTTCAATAACTTTATGTTTGTTATTAGAATTTGATATATATTTTGTTTTAATTGATTCAGCAGTTCTAATCCATTTCGAATCAAAATTACCATCAAGTCTTAAATCTTTATTTACAGTTAAATTATCACCAAAATGTACTTGTTTAGCGAAATATAAATAAGTGCTTGATAAAATTAAATCACTGAAGAAAGTATCATTATCACCTTGGTCTGATTTAATATGTAAGTTACCTTTGTCATCTTTAAATATTGATGCAAAATTGGCTACATTACCGGTCCAATTACCATTTACAAGTTGAGTACCTTTATAACCAATCATTAAACCATTATTTGGTGTATCTTGTAATAATACAATTGTTGGAATATTATTTTTATTCGGTGCAACAGTTGCATTACGGGGAGTATCTCGAATAACAGATATTGTATTATCGAGTATTGAAACATAATCAACAATTGAACCAAATACTGTTGTAGCTGCCTTACCTGATTCTAATTGATTTGAATTATATCCAAAATATTTATGCGTATTTACGGGAGAACCAGTAACTGTACCAGCACCCAATGATGGAACATAAATACTTGAATTTGCTTCTTTATTGGTTATGTATGTATTTGATGTTTGTGCAGTTACTTGAGCATAAGTTGCATAATCGATAAATATATTTCGTAAAGAATTAATTATCGGATTATTATCAACATATTTTTTTACATATTCTTCGATTCTTTGTTCAATTGATGTAACTAATGAACCTTGCTGATAAAATGCTATACCAGTATCAATGAATAAATTTGTTACCAAATCATATTCAATCATTTTTGAATCGGTAAGAACAATTACATCATTATGTACAAATTTACCGTCATATACATTTAATGCTGTTAATAACTGTTTGGTTGTTACTAATGATTGTAATTGTGTATTAATCCAAGCAAGATTAATCGATGAACCATTAACAATTTCTTTTGGATATTGTTTTAAGAAGTTATCAAGCTTTACAAAATAAAAGTGAGAACCTCTTTCACCAGTTAAACCTGTTTTACCTGGGTCACCTTCATCACCTGGAATACCCTTATATAATGGTGAATTCTGTATTATAGCAAAGTTAGCATTAATATCTTCAACAAATTGATAGATATTATCATACATTAACTTTTTCAATGATTGAATAGCGGCAGCCATATTTTTCTTTATGATTTTGAATTATTTTCTTTCGAGCTTTATAATAACATTTTGTAAGTCTTGGAATCTCACGCCTAATGAATATCTATCTGGAACAATAATTGTATATTGTTTTTTAGTATCAATAGTATATGGTATTCTCATTCCATCGTCATCAGTTACATTTGATAACTTATAGAATTTACTTAACAAAAGATTTGCATAAGTCTCAATTATATATGGTTTAACATTTTTATTCAGATTTTTTATGTATTCATGATTATCACTTGTTACGATAATTTTGAAATAATTAATAACAAGTTTCAATAATTCATAGTAATCTATTTTTCTATCAGTACCTGTTGGATAAGGTGTTGATAATATAATTGGGTCATTTTTACAATAAAGTGTTGAAATAAGATTACCTTGAATTTCATCCCATAATGTTGTTCCTGAAATAGGAATATCTGTATTTTCTAAGTAACCACCAAACTGTTTATCATATAAATTCCAAAGAGTATTATATTGATTATATTGATTTATTTGGAAATTATTTATATCAGTTTGTATTGGTAAGAATGGAATATATGGTGCATTATATCGGTTAATCTTACATATTTTTTTATTGTTGTAAATATCCCAGATAACATAGTTTTTATCAATAGAATATGGATTAACTACAACAAAATTATCTGAAAATTCACTATAATTCGAATTCTTAATCGGAATTGATTTATTTGGTAAATTGAATATATTATCAACAGCAAACTTATCTAATTCCTGATACATTTGTTTTTCGGTATATTCTTTGAAAACAATATTGGTTGCTATCATATCTTGTATAACATACCAAATTTGATTTCTTTCGAATAGATTTACTGAACTTTCATATGTAGATATATCGGCAATTAAATCTTGTTCTAATCTTGCTAAGTAATTATCTTTAATTTCTGATGATTCAATATATTCAATATTTGTAATTGGGTCATTTTTTGAACCATCAATATTTTCAGTTATTTTCTTAGTAATTCTGAACCAATCTTGTTTTAATGAAATTGGTCTCGAAATTCTTTCACCATAAGGTGTTATTTCTGATGGTAAAAGTAATTCAAATTTCTGTTGAGTTGAATCAGTAATTAATGTAACTATTTTATGCCAATCATAATATGGTGAATTTCTATCTGCTTTATTTGGTTGTTCGTATGGTAAAACAATATTTGTTTTCTCTAAATTATCGAAAGTAACTTTCAGAATTTTATCATCATTATATTTATGGATAAATATTTCTCGAGTATCAAAGAATGTTACTTCAAGGTCTTCAAACCATAAATAAGTGTGATTTAATTCTATAATATTTTTGAAGGTCATTTTCATCGAAGGATAAATGAACTTCTTTCCATTATATTCAATTTCTGCTGTTGTAAAGATTGTTTTATCTTCACCTTGTTTGAAATTCAATTCCAAATTATTATCAGCATTTGTTCTTAAACAGAAATATTTAATACCATTCTTTTCTTGAATCCAATCTGTTACAATCTTTTTATCGAACATAATGGAGGAATCAACCATATTATAGAATGGTTCAAGAATCAATGTTCGTTTTTTACCTTCCAAATCAGTTTCGTTGAAATCAATATAATAATCCGATGAATTATTATACGATGATTTAATATTCAAAAAGAATGATAAATCAAGTATTGGTTGATTTGTAACAGAACCTCCACGAATTAAATCCGTAAAGTCAATGAATTTATTTATCGAAATTAATATGAGTTTTTCCTCAGTATAAACTTCTGCAAAAAATTCTGGTTTGTTAAGATATTCTGAATCATTATAATTAAGATATACAGCGAAATCCCAATCTTCGTATTGTATTGGTAATTGGTATTTAACACCAAGGAAGATTGTTTCACATAAATTATTTGTAATCTTAATTAATCGTGAAGTTATTCTTGGACGATATTGAAAACCATTTTCAGTTTCAATTCTATCCATATATCTCCAATGTTTACCTTCTAAATATTCTGGTTGTTGTCCAGCAAGAAGGAACCATGTATATCGTAATAAGTCAGCACGACCTTTTTCTTGGTCTAAACATCCATTCTGTAACCAAAATTGTCTGTCAATTGATAGTATATTTGGTGTAATATAACCAGTAGTTCCCATTGAACAGAATAATAAGTTTTTGATAATCTGTTCATTATGATATAATACTTCGATATTACTTGAATCTTCGAGATTATTATTTTTATTGCTTATGTACTGATATAACTGTTTATTACGATAATTAATATTCTCAATTGAAACGATTGGAATATTTACCGTAATATCATCTATATCAAGAAATAATTCTTTTTTAGCTGTTGTAGCTGGTAATTCTACATTTTCATTAAATACAATATTTGATGATGTTGGAAGTTTAACAGCTATATTCCTTTCGATTAAATCTTCCCATTTTTCCCCAGAAAAAGATTCAATAGCGGATAGAAAATTTTTATCCTGTATATCTCGAGGATAACCATCAGATGCAGCATCATAAATTGCAAATGTTCGTATAAGACTTTGAACATATTGTTGAAAATTACCTTGTAATGTTGATGGTACTGTTGAATAATAACTTAAGAAATTAATTGGTTTGAGCCAAACACATTCTTCTTTATATTCTTGAAGTATGTATGCTGTTGTTAATTTTTGAACATCAGGAGGTGTTAAATTATCATATTCACCGTTAAGATACAAATCATATTCAGATTCTGCAACTAATCGAATAATTAAATCATCATTAAATGTAAATGTATCAACTATTCGATATAATATATCATTAATGGTTAAATGATTTTGATTTTCACATAAAGTTTGATTACCGCACAACCATACATCATTTGGTCCGATACCTTTGAAATCTACTCCTGAATCTAATGTAACCGCATGTAATGGTAATTCGATTCTTGATGTTGTTTCAAACACTGAATCAAATTCTTCATTAGATATACATGTAAATATTACGTTTCCGTTCTTTTCTAATTTGCATGAAAATTCATAATCAAGATTTGCTTGTTCTGTCATTTTCCTGCAAACATATATTGCTTGTTGATAAAATGTTTCAAAATCAGTATCTTTTAATTCTACCTGATATTCGAAATCAATTTCATAACCATTTCCAAAATCTTTATAAATTCGAATAATATCACCAACATTAAGATGTGATAATCTAAATCGTACTTGAGGAGTTCTTTCAGCTATTTCATTAACTGACCCATCATTTACGATAATATTATATGATTCAAGTTTAGATTTATAACCTTCTGGATTATCTGGATTAGGTATATCATTTCCATCAGATATATAATCACCTAATTGGTCTTGTTTATCATAAACAAATTTATCTATTTTTGATTTGATAAAATATCCACCAGTTGCTTTTTCAGGTTCTAAATCAGATTTTTTAGGTAACTCATCTTTATCATAAACATTTTTATTTGACAAGAATCCATAGAAATTATTGAATTCCTGTTCTGTATTGAAATCAAAATCAAATTCGAATTCAATATTCAAAAATCTTGGATAAAATATTTTCTGGTCAGCATAAGCATTCAAAATCTTATTATTAATAACATCAATATAAGTTTGGTTACTATATGCTTTTGTTAAATCTAATGTATATTGACAAGGATATTGTTGTTCTATTCCGAAACCAAATATCTGAACTTTTCGTTCTTCATGATTAAAATATAATGGGTAATCAAAATATGGTTCGTTGTTAATTTCATTCAGAATATTGTAGAAACCAATTGATTCTAAATCAACAACTTTCAAAAGTATACCATACTTATATATATTATCATAAAATTTTGGTTCAAAAGTTTCATTTGGTACTTGTGCCAATACAAAATATTTGGGATATTCTAATTTTGGATTAGTACCAAAATAAAATGGTATATGCAAAGATTTAACGAGATTACGTTGAAATCCACCAAATCTTAAACAATCAGTATTTGGTAAGAAACTACTAACAGATAAAAAGTTTGCAACTTGTTGTAAAAACGAAATAGACGTATCGACAGCAACACGTCTACCTGTATAATCATCAAGCCATGGTTTTAAATTTTTATCGTAAACTAATTTGTATTGACCCGAGATTTTGGTAGGTGCTATGTTTAGCATACCTACCTCATTCTCGAATTTATTAGTTGTTGAATTGCTACATACGTCGGAAATCATATGAGATTTTCTTTACTTTCGTTATTATAATTGGTTCTAACTGATGTCATATCTATTGAATTAACTTTCGATTGTAATTTAGCTGATACTTGCAGGTCAAATTTGAATATCGAATTATTCAATAAAATATCAAAACCAATTTTCTTGATATAAGTTAAATCATTGTTTTGTGTATACACTTGCGATTTACCATCAATATTACCAAGAGCATCTGTCATACGATATTCGAATATAATTGGAATAAGTATTTCAGATTCTCCAGAAATTATCAAACTTGATGCTGTTGTATTTCCATCAACAATAATCTTTTGGTAATCAGGAAGATAAGGATAAAGGAAAGCACCAACTGTATTACGACCAATTGCATATTTATCGTAATCTGTAAAATGTATATCAGTTAATACATCTTCAGGTAACACAGCTTTTTGAAGTAATTCACGTTTAAGAATACTATTAAATTTTGAAAATGCGTAAGTTACATTAACTGGTTGTTTTGTTGTTGGGTCTTCTTCAGTTACTGTAAATACTTTAAATAAAGATTTATAGTAATTCAAGAAAATTTCAACAGCACTTTTATTGGTTAAATCAACTACTTTAGAATCAAATACAATAGCTGGTACTTCATTTTTAACTGATAAACCACCAAGTTTTAATTCATCAGAATCAAAAGAATCAAGATAAATAATATTTTTTAATGTTGTATCAACATTTGTTGGTTTTGTATTATCACAAGCATTATCTTTATTCTTTGTTAATTCATATATCAAATCATAAGCGGCTGATGTATTTTCATTAATTCGAGAACCAATCAAATCATTATTACGAAGATATAAAATTTGCTTAGATGTTTGTGTTGGTGTATTATCTGATAATTGTTCATTACCAGAATATCTCAATTTACCTTCAAATAATACTGGTACTTTTTCATAACGAGCAGCTGTTGTAAAATCAAATATTTTACCAGGTACAAGTGAACGAATTTCAACAGGTATTGTATTATTGTTGCGAATTTTCAGATAACCTTTTTTACGTATAATATCGCCAAAATGGTTAACATCTGATAAATCGAATCCATCAGTATAATTACCTGCGAATACTTCAAGTGTTGTATTATTTTTGATACTATATGTTTCACCGATAAAATCAACAAAAGATACTGATATATTTTCATTAACATCTATTGATTTTAATACTTTAATATCTTGAAGAATATTTTTGATACATTCATCAAGTGGAATATTTTTCTGTTCAACTGTGTATTGACCAGATGCAATATTTTTCGCAGAATGGAAGAAAGTTTTTTCTGATTCTTGAATAGTATCAGAAATATGTGTAATTAAACCTAAATTTCTAAGTATTGCATCAAATTCAGCTTTACGAAGGTCTGTATCATTCTGAACAACAGTTGCTTGTAATGAGGTTGTTTTTAATGAATCTGGGAAATCAATTCTGAGTGGTTCTGACCATTCTGATTTCATTGGTGAAATAGGATAACCAGCTTCAGTAATGGCGCGAACCTTAATTTCAATAGATTCACCTTCATTAATTGTAATGGCACATTGATTAATATTGATGTCATTAATTGAATCAAGAACATTAGATTCCCATTCAAGTTTACCATCAATAGTTGTTACTTTATTTAAACAGCGGGTAGGTAATTCATTCCAATTACTAAAAGCAACAGTAACTTCTTTACCTTTTGAAATCATCTTATATGTAGTAGCTTCTGAAATATCTGTATCTTTTTGGAGATAACGATATTGCACTTCATATTTGATAATATGCTGTGGTGGAGTTTTTGGAGAATACATTGTATCTTGTATATCCCAGAATCCAATTACTTTATATTTTGGTTTTGTATTTTTGATATTATATTTCGAAGCATTATTATCAATATCACGAGCAGTTGTTAACAAGTTTGCTTTTAATGTATTTATTTCTGTTCGAAGAGTTTGCATCTTATTTAATCGATAAGTTTTCTCTTCAACAGAATTAAATTTCTGTGAATCAAGTTCTGATTGAGTTTGGTCTATCACAACTTGTTTAGCATCAATCTCGTTTTGTAATAACTGTTTTTTCTTGTTTAAATCGTTAATGCTATTTTGTGTTGCTTGGTCTATCAAATGTTTGTTAATTTGAATAACCTTAAAATTGGCAGCATTTAATACTGGTTTATTTGGTTGTATACCAAGTGAATATGGTATCGCTGTATCATTAATAAGCGTATTAAGATACTCGCTGAAATTTGTTACATATTTTTGGAAATATTCATCAATTGTATATGATACACCATTAGCTTTATCATCAATTAAGAAATCTTCGGTATCAATTTTAATACCAACTGATGGATAACTAATTGCATTTAGATTTTCTGTTGATAAGAATATAACAAGTTTCTGATTAGGTTTAATCGGAATATTTACAACATTTTTATTTGTTTTGAATACTTGGTTATACTGCAATTGGTTAACGCCAACTTTAGGAACTTCTGAACCACCAATGCGAACAAGTGTAACAGTACGTGTAAAACTATCAAAATCTTTAATTTGATATTTTGTAATTCCTGAAGTTGAAACAAGTATGTCACCAATAGCTAATGGTTTATTATCACCTAAGCTACCTATTTCAGTATATTGTGTTTTATCAAGTGTTACAATAAATGTATTTGAACTTGAACCAGCTTTTACCGTTTCAATAGTAAATCTACCGAAGTATTCTACTTGTTGTTTTTCAAGTTTTAATGTTCTCGAATAATCTTTATAGAATAATTTACCATCTTGATAAAGTTTTTCAATATTTATTTGTTTAGGATTATCTGGAATATAATCCCAACCAGATGATATATCATATATTTTACAATAAATTTCTGACCGAATAATATCTTTATGGATTTCAATTGGTAACTTAATTGTTGGGTAAACAAAATCTTCAACCATTGAAGTTTTGTCAATTACACATTTACTACCATCAAATGAGAAATTCTCAAGATATTCAGCAGTTAAAAATGTTGTTTTTGAATATTGTGATAATGTACCATCTCCTGATAATACATAACTTGGCTGAGTTGTTAATGATTTGAAATTATTATCAATCCTGTTAATTTCTTGCTGAAGTTGTAAGAAAGAATTAACAGGTAATTTTTTAATATTGTTTTTTTCATCAATTAATTCAACAAATATGTTTTGACCAGTATTAGTTGAAGCATATTGAAATGCTTCAAGAAGGTTATAAATATTTTTATATAACCGGTCCATTCTTTTCAAAAGTACTTCAGCCTTTGTTTCCATATGATTATGATATTATTTTCTTAGTGTAAAATATATTTATATTTTTATATATGAATTGGGATTCCAAAAATTAATTTGGAATCCCGTTTCTATTAATATTGTATCACGGATGCTTTTGCTTTTTCAATTTGCTCTCGATATTTTTGTCGAGATATATCTTTGTAAAGATTATCTGTAAATTTAAAATTCAATGTATTCTGATTAACAAATACTTCAATAAATGCGGTTTCTTTCATTAAGCGTAATTCTTCCAGATAATTTTGTGCAGTTAATTGTTTTGTTAAATAATTATTAACAGGAACTAATTCATCTTGTAATATTGAATAAGTAATTACTGATTTAGAATTAACTGGAATAAATATCAATTGTTTTTCAGAACGGTCATATACAATTGCCATTAGTTTATCATAAGTAATATCGAATTTTTCTTGCAATTCTTTCATCAAAGCAATATTATTACAGATATTATAACCTACAATAAATAATGGTTGTTTTGCAAATGTTTTTATTGATAACTGTTGTTGAGAATAATTGGTAATATCATCTTGTTTTTCAAGTTTTTCGATAATTGATTTAAGTGTTTTCTTAAATGTATCGATGTTAACTTGTAATGGATTTTGTACTTTAATATCAGAAACAGTTAATGATTCATTCAATGATTTTTGAATTCCTAATTCATAACCATTCAAGAATGAATATACTTTATTGAAATACGAATAATAATTGTGTCGAGGATTTTGAATTGCTGATGGTAATTCAGCAGAAAAATCTTCACTTAAATTACGGAAATTATATTCGTAAACATCATGTAATTTTGATTCATATAATTTAACGAATTTATTTTTCTTGAAATTTTTATTTTCATTCAAAAAATGTGTTAATTCGTTATTACAAGCAATAACTGTTCCAATAATTAATGCTTCTTTATCTTGTATTGATATTGGTTGTGCCATTATTTTTCAATTATATATCATATTTATTTGACGACTAAATGTCGTCGTTAAACTTACCAGCAACGACTACTAAATATCATCGTTGATACGTTCCACCATAAATAACGACTAAATGTCGTCATTTATGACGTTATCTTGTTTTACTATATATTCTTCGAATAAATCAAACATTGTTTTCATGAAAGTAGCAACTATCCTGTTAGATAAAATAACAGGAGAAACTAATCTTACGAAAAAATTTGATATATTTCCTTTTGGTGTCATTAAACGTTATTTAATTTTATTCCATCAGCTAATTTATTATCACCTGATGTATCTGAATCTGTACCAGTATTCATGCTACTTAATAATGTATTTATTTTTTGTTCGAAAACTTTAAATTTCTCATCGATATATTCAATAACTGCTGGTGTTATTCTTAATGCGGCATACGATGCCATGTTAATAAAATTCTTAGAATTATCGTCACCTACTTCTACTTTTGGTAGAATCTCTAACATACCCTTTCGAATTTCACCATATAATTTGATTTGAATTTCTTCAGTAAATGTTGTACCAAATTGATTTTCTAATTCGGCAATTTTTTGCGTACTTTTTGCTGATGATTCAATAAATTCAAGAATTTCCTTTTCTTCATCTTTAATATGTGGGTCAGATGAACCTGATGCTTTTGATACAGCTGATGCAACAGCAGCTTCAGCAGCTTTTTGACCAGCTTCAATACTTGCCATCATTGCTGCCATATCAATCTTACCATCTGCGGAAATACTTTGTTTCGAATTGGAAGAATTTGAAGAGTTTGAATTTGATTCAGAATCTGAAATATTTGAATTGGTTGTGTTAGAATTGGTTGTATTATCTATTGGCGATTTATCATTGTTTATTGAATCTTCAGTAGATATATCAAACGCATCATCTGGAACTTCACCAATTGCTTGTTTTAAATCTTCTTTATAAATATTAGGAATATCATCAGATACTTGTGCTGATAAAGTTTTTGGTTTTGCAAATGTTGGTTCAGTTGGTTCATCGATATAACCAATAACTGCCATATCTCCTTCATTTTCAAAATCTTTATCTTTCGAACCTGAATTTGCGCCACCTCCAGTAGCAGCTCCCATTGCACCATCAATTACTTTACCAGCTGCATCAGTAGCAGTACCAACAGCATCATTAACAGCACCTTGAGCTTTTTTCATTCCATAAGCCATTGCAGATGCTATAATTTTTGGAATAGCACCAGGTATTTTTGAAACAACACTCATAACAGCACCAACCGAACCTTCAGCTAATGCAAGTGTACCAGCAGCTACTTCCATTCCAGTATTTAATGCTCCGGTGGTTGCACCTGTAACCATACCAATTCCACCAGTAATAGCAGTTGTACCAGCTTGTAAAGTATTACCAAAAAATTCCATACCATCATCTAACAAACCAAGAAATCCTGTTGAATCATCTTCAGCTGGTGTATCTGCATCATACATATTGGCAACACTTGTAATAATACCAAATGAATTTACAGTACTTTGAAATGTACCAGATATTGCTTTTGTAGTATTAGCTAATGATGCATCAATAATTGCTGGAGCATCTTTTATAAAATCAGTTGCTGGAGATATTAAATCTTTAAGTACTTCAATAATACCCATTTTACCAAGAAGGTCTTCAATTGTTTGACCTTTTGGTATTTCAGTACCATCAGGAACAGGTATCAAGTTATCAACAACTTGAATAGCGTCTTCTTTAAATTCCTGAATTGCTTCTTTATAACCTGTTAACTGTGTATTTATGATTTCCATTGGGTCAGGTATTGGTATTGGAATTTTTACCTGCATGGCTAAAACAGTATCAACAAGTGTTTTATATGTTTCGTAAACTGTATTTATTTGATTAATAACTTGGTCAGGAAATTCTTCTAAAGATTTACCAACAGCTTCGTATGCTATTTTATATTGTTCAATTTGTGATGTTGTTGCTTGATAACCACCTCCAGCAAATTTTGTGGGGTCAGTACCTTTTTTCTTTGTATTGTTAACAGTTACGGATTTTCCACCTAACACTATTTTTCTGCCAGGCATACTTGTATCACCGTTTACTGTTGATATTCCACCATATTCTTTACCAGCATCAAATTGTGGGCAAGATTTATAACCTTTTGGTCCACCAAAATATCTATGACCGACAACTTTTGCTTTTGGATAATTTTTTTTTAAAGTTGATATTAAATTAATTAAAGCTGATTTTTGTTTAGCTGTACGATTATCTCCTGATAAACCACCAGCCCAACAAACATTTATTGAAATACTATTTGCATTACCTACACCAATACCATTTGATACTTTATTTTCTGGCCACATTTCTTTTATAGCACCATCACCTTCTACAAACCAATGGTAACCAGGAGCGTTCCAACCTCTTTGAATATAACCACCATTTTTAGCTATTTTTTCAGGTTTTTTTGTATGAAAATTAAATACACCTTTACAAGTATCTTTATTTGAACCAGCAGTACAATGTACACAAATATATTTAATATTTCTTGAATTTGAGCTTTCGTTTAAATATGGCATATTATTTTAATTATTTTATTAATCGGTTTATATTAAAAAATAAAATCCATAATTTCAATGTATTGAAATAATTTTATTTTGCAAAATGTTGTTATCATATTGAACAAAACTTTGGTGAAGATATTATGATGAAATAATGAATAAAACTCATCGTTGAAGAATAAACTTCATTCATTTTATCTCTGTAAAATGATGTCATCCGAACTTTGTTCGTGGAGATATAATATAAAAAGTTAAAGTCAGTTATCTTTAGAGTATATACATCGATATTTTACAAACAGGATTGATTTTTGAAAGGAAAAGTCCTTTTAAAAATCACCGTTGTAAAATGCCCAAGGGCATGACCATAGATTTATCTCTGGAGAATAATGTCACCAATCCCTGTAGCGCCTTTCAATTGTTCTTCAACTTTATCAACGTCTTCTTGAGCACCATAACATAATTCATCAACATTAAGTTGTGTGTCACCAGGAAGTGGAATTGTATGACCACCTAATAAACGGCGTAATTCTTGTTTAGTACGTCCGATAACATATTTTATAAATAAATCATCAACGTAAAGTTCTTGAATATCAACATTGCAATCGCATTGAACCATTAAACTTACTGTTTCTGGTTTTAATTTTTTATTGATAATCAATGTCTTATTTGCATTATTATATCTGAATGGAATTGATGTACCCATTGTAGCTTGAAATGCTGCTTGCTGTTGAATTCGTGCACATATTTCATATTGATACAACTGACTATTGATACCAATTAATGAATAACCATAAGGGCTCATTTGTTGTCTGAATACCATTTCAGTTGATGAATCTAATATTTCTTGATATGAACTATCTGATGCTTTATTTGATTCCCATATATCACGAATATCATTTACAAATTCAGGAAGACGAATTGCATATCCTCGTAAATTTTTATATGATGGATTAATTTGTTCTGGATGTATGTGATGACCTGAATGATTATCTGCAGAAGTACCATAAGTTCCACAATCTTTATGTGAAGGACATTGGTTTAAATTATTGATAAAATCAACAATATCTGAAACGGCTAACCGATAAAAACAAACATGTTGTGACCGCCAATATCCATATCGGAAAAAAGTTAAGGCAGCTTCTTTTGTTAATTCGATAATTAATTTTTCGGGTACTGTATATGGTATTTGACCATAGATGGTTATTCGATTATTAATTAATTCAATAAATCTACGGTCTTCGCCAGTAAGAACTAATTCTGGTTTTCTATATGTTTCAAGTGATATTGCCATAATATAATAGTTTGTAAATTATATATTATTGGTATATAAAAGAAAATTGGAAATTGTTTCACAACAACTTCCAAGTCATAACCTTAAATCTAATACCATGAAAAACTTTAATTATTTACATCATTTGTCATCTCAGAATTTTCTTGTTCTTTTTCCTGACATATTTTTTTCTCAATTTTTTTGATAACTGTATTGATTGTTGCATCTGCTACCCTATCAATAGCATCATTACTAAGTGTATCTTTTTTGGAATCAATTTTTTTAAATATGGTTGAACCAATAAAAGCACACCCAATAACAATTATCCAACAAGCAGCTTTTGGTAATTCACATAAATAACAACATGAAATTCCAATTGATACTGCAATTATCGAATAAAAGAAATCTTGTAAATACCACCAAAAACCTTTCTTTTCCTTAGATGCTAAATCATCAATTATTGAAATAAAAAATACAATAACACCCAAAATATAAAATGGTATGGTAGATATATCAAAAAAATCTGAAAATAATTTATAAGTTTCTGGTGACATTATTTTTTATTTTGAGTGTTACCATCATTATTTGTATTATCTTCTTTCAAATGATTGATGTATGAATTTGTTCTGAAATTATAATATATGTACAATATCAGTAACAATGTAATAAATGAAATATTATTTGTGAATATGCTGACAACAAACATTACAATCAATAAACATATCAATAAAATCTTGATATAAAATAATGGTTTATATTTGATAAATAATTCTCTACAAGCATGATATAAATAGCATCTAAAAGCTTCAACAGATTTTGCATGTTTACAAATAATTACTAACTCTTTATTAAGCAGAAAACTGTCCACAGTAATTAGTAGTCCCCAAAGAAGACATTTAATTGTAACTACTTTATTATCACTAACTTGTGGTATATCAAATACATAATGATATATAAAGAATAGTATGAAACTAATTATGAACAGTTTTGCTAAGAGAAGTATTAATACAATTGGTAATGATACATCAAGTTTTTTGGATTCAATACTGTATTCACCAATTCGAAATGCAAAATTACCATAACTAAAAAGTAATGATAGTGTCGGTAATATAACACCAAAACAATAAAATAATACAGATATTGGTTGCGAACCGACTATTTGATTAATAATATTCATATTCTAAATTATTTTGATGTTATACTTTGTTTATATTTTGATTTTCTTTTTCACACTCCTGATGATATTCTTTTTCGTCTTTTTTAAGCTTATCAGATAACTCTTCTGTTAAATCGATACCAGAAATTTTCTTCAGAATTTTTGCAAGTATCAAATTAAAATTGTCACCAATAATAATGAATAACTTAGCAATGTGTTCTGATAAAGTTGTAACAGCAAGACCTATACAAAACGAAACTATATTATTTAGATTCGTAAAATATAAGACAAACATAATACCAACTACAAATGTAATCATTGTGGCCAAATATAGTATTTTACCATACTTGGTAAACTTATGGCCATGCAAAATCCTCCTAAAATAATTGAGAAAGCCAATTATTAACAGGATTATGATGAACCCTAAAAATTGATGGCGTCTTTGTTCCATATCGTATATTGAATTTATTTTTAAATTTATTTTGGAATTATCGAAATTTATTGATATATTTATATATTAAAGAAGGATTGAAAAAATATTTTATCATAAAAATTTGAAAAATTGCTGTGTTTTTTTTTGTTGATACGAATACATAAAATAAAATTAAATATTTTATGGAACAATACAAATCAAAATTTACCAGACAAGAAATTGAAAGTAAAATATTATCAAGACCCATAATTATATCAAAAGATATATTAACAAATATCCAACAAGGTAATTATACTTTGCAAACGTCTAATATTGATAATTTTTCAGATTTTGATAATTCAGTAGAAATATTATTTGAAAGTATTAGACATTTTGGATATGTTGGTTTAACCAGCAATAATTCTTCAATAATGTATTTTACTTTATCTGTAGCTATGCTACCTTATAATTATCTGATTCAGAATATTAAAGCAAATCAAACATTAATATTAACAAAAAATGATAATACTAAAATAACATTCCAAAATGGACAAAATTGATAGAAAATTAAATATACTTTTCGAAAGTTTTTTACAACAATATTCTGGTGGCGATAAATTTGAACCTTATTCAAAAGATATTGAAACAGTTTCAAAAATATTAAAATTATTCAATCTTAGATTTGAAAGTAAAAACATAATTGATTTGATGATTATATTTCAAAATGCTTTACATGTATCATTAATTGATGAAATGAAATATAATGCTGATAAATATAATGAAATTAATTTACCAAAAGTTTTAAGTAAATTAAAATCAATGAAAAATTAAGGAAATGGTTTGGAATTAATTCCAAACCATTTCCACATTTATATTAAACCAATAACACATTAAATTCAGTCTTTGATGGTCTTTGACCATGAGTGACTTTAGTCACGAATCACATTAATAGTATCTGTTGTTGGATTATATGAAATAACAGAACCATTCATTGTTGCATCAACTATAATATCATGAACACCGGGCATGATTGTAATATTCTCACAATTGTTACAAGTAATTTTATAACAACCAGCATGAATCATTACATTCTTACAAGTATTGAAAACAACCGCATTTGTAATTGCTGTATAACCAGTATCAGCCATTGGTTTCAATACACAATTACTTGATTGATTTAAATTAGCTACCGTACTTGAAAGATTTTTAAAATCAAATGGTACTTCATTACCGTTTTTATCAACATATTTTGTAACTTTACCTTTTGCTGTATTTATGATACCATACTTGGTTTCATCAGTAAATTCATATTCAACATATTTACAATCTGTATTACCAACAGGATATGCAATACGAGAAAATTCGTTTGTAGATACTGCAAGTACGAGAAGTTTATAATTTGTTGAATAATCTGAAATCAAATAAAAAGTACCAGCAACCAACTTACTTCCTGTTTTTAAGGTTTTGAGCTGTGCATACGTCTGACTAACATAATTTTTATCACCAGCTTCAGGAAGTGTTAAATCAGTTATTTTTTTAATAGCGGCATCAATTTGGTCACCAGTATACGAACTCTTATATCCGGCAGATGTTTGTGTACCCATATATTTTCAAAATTTTTAAGTTTTTATATTCAATTTACTTATATATTTTGAACATTAAATTGAAAGAATTTGTTTAAGGTATGCAAGTAATTTCCGATTAAAAAAAAAACAAGTCTAAATATTTAGACTTGTTTCAAACCAAAATTTTTATGAAACAAACTTTATATTAACTCATACGATAACGGTACAGTGCTATATTCATATCATGAACTAAATTATCGCAAAGACTATTTAATCCAGCATATTCTGCTTCTGTATGTTTACCAATAACTGTTTTCAATTTATTTGCATATTCAACAATTTCATCAACCAAACCATCAATACTATAAAATGATATTACAATAGATGGAATATCGGCTAATCCTATATTACCAAATATTGATACACCATCTTCAGCAAATCCATCTTGGAAATTATTCAACAAATCATAAATACCATCAAGTTGTTCGTGTTTGTTCATTGATTCTGTTTCGTTCCAATGAGCAGTTTTGACAGCATTCTTATAACCGTTTAATTTACCAAGAATATTTAAAAAACTATGTCGTGTCATATATGTTGTATTTTTATTTCTAAATTAGTAGCCAATCATTAACCAACAGAAGTAAAATCGAATAAATTCCAACCAGTTGAATTAAGTATTTCTTTATCAATAAATATTAATTCCATTAAAGACATACTATTAATTCTTGACTGATTAGTTTCAGCATCGATAGATTTTGTATAACATATGAAATCAAATAAATCAGTTTCAAGTAATTCTGTTTTTGTTTGTGTAACTGATAAAAATTCTAATATATTATTTGATATATCTATTGTACATGGTTTAATAGCAATTTCTGAATATTTTTTGTTTGTTGTATTTGTAATTAATAATTCATCAACTTCTGATACACCATTTATTACATAAGAAATAATAGTGGATAATGATTGGTTTTCTAAAATTATTGTTGGTTGTTCCATTTTGCTATAAATTTCGAATATCCATGACACATCAATGCAAAACTATCAATAACATCATCAAGTTTACCTTTAGACATATTTGGTAATAATTTTTGTCCATCAAAGTTATCAATAAAATTTTCCATCATTTTTTTCTTATCTGCTGAACCATCGCCTGTAAAATATTTTTTGGTTTGTTTTGGTGTTGGAGTAAATAAGTATGTTTTAACTGCCGGGTAACCTATTGTATATTTGATAAACCATTCTCTGACAAATCCTTGTAACAATAATAAACCAGAAACATTATTCAAACTATTTCTACCACCAAATGCTGGCATAATATAGTTTTCCATAGTACATACAATTGTATCTGGTTCGTATGTTATAATATTTTCAGCAATAATTTTATTTATTTTCTTGGAACAAATCATTGCTCGTAATGTATTTTTGATTTGTCCAATACTATTCAAATCTTCATTATCAATCGACAAATCAGTAACATCAATGTTTGTAGGCATTCTATATACCACTTGATTGATATTTCTAATATCTTGTGGTTTATAAATTTTATGAGTTTTATTCGATTCATCATCAAATACAACACGATAAAATTTAATTTTATTTGGAATAAAATTTTCCAATATTGCTATAGTAATACCTGTAGAATTAAATGACATATCTAATCCGATAAGCATTACTTTTTGATTTTCTGATGACATAATTTTATTTGTTATTGATGTTTGGTTTAATTATTTTGATACTGGACCATTTACTTTAAACTTAATTATCTGATTATCTGATGTTACAGTATACGGTCCATATATATTCTTTTTATTTTTGGTATTAACAAAATAGAATGATGTATCAATAGTACATGTTCCCTTAACTTCTAATGGTCTACCATAAACTGTTTTACCAAGTACTTTATATTCTTTACCCAATGAGCATTCAAATGGATAATAATTTGATTTTACTTGATATAAAGCAACTTCAATTGGTTGATTTGGGTCCATAACATAATCCCACCATTTACCATCTGATTTAATCCAATATGGATTTTGTATTTGAAATGTAAAACTATAAACAGGTGGTGCTACTAGTTGTGTTAGTTGTTCAACTACTGTTCTGTTAAGTTTTATTCGTAAATCATAATATGTATCTGGTTTAACTGAAATGTTTAATATATTTGTTTCACCATCAGATAATATTATTTTAAATTCCAACGGAGCTCTTTTATTAATATTATCAACTATTACTGTTGGTGCAATATATAATGGAATATAAATTTCATTTAAATTATCTGGAATACCAAAAATTATATTTTTTCTATTATTTATTGTTCCGCCATATTGCATAAGTGCTTCTAAATTACTTGTTATAATTTGTTGAGCACTATCAATAGGTCTATATGTTAATGCTGGATTATCATGTCTTTTTGACAATCTATGCAATGTATATTCTATATTCATGAATTTTTTGATAATTTTAGTTCAGAGGCTTCAAAATGGAGGTTAAAAACTTCAATCTGGAGAATGAAAAATAGAAATGAAAGCAGCCAAACAGTAGGAAGCGTTTCAATCTTTAGTTTAGACCAAATTAGCACATCCAAGTGATATAAGACTAAATTTAGTTAAATTTTCACCAAAAATGTCGTTTTTAGCTAAAGAAAGCAATTTTTCTTGTTGATTTTCAGCAAATCTGTAAATTTCGGAGAAAGAAAAGGGGCCTTTTCTGTCATTTTCTCGATTTGACCTATGGATTGCTAAATTATTTTGCATTTAATACAGTGATTTAACTAAAATTGACTCAATTATGCTTGAAATTTTACTCCAATTTTATTTGAGTTGCCACATTTGGATTTGACAAGTTTTGAGATTCTCACATGTCATTTGTCGAAAATGAGATTTGGGTATATATCGCATAACAACAGTATCTAAATTTGTAGATAAATGTTTTGGAATAATTGTTCGATATATTTTTGATATTTTATTTATGTGTGTATCGAACATCAAATCATAAATCTGTTTTCCTCCAATAATCCAAAGTTCTTTCATATCGAGAAATTCACATATTCGAATACATTCATTTATTGATATAACTGGATGTACCATATTTGGATTACCTTCTTCATCAAACAATACATTCAATTCGTTATAATGTGATTTTGTTAATACAAAATTTTCACGATTTGGTAATATTTTTTTACCAAGTGATAAATATGTATTATATCCCATTAATACTGCTTTTCCTTCACCTGAAGTCATTTGTTTGAAATGTTTCATGTCTTCAGAATTTTTTTCCCAAGGCATAAAATATTTTCCATCAGTTGATTTTTGACCTATTACACCATTTAATGATTGACACCAGATAAGATTTATTTCCATACTGTTTTCTTTATTCGAATTATATTTGATTTTTAATTTATGGTTTTTGATTCATAATTGGTTCCTCAACCAGGAACTTATCAACCCGGTTTTTGTTAAATTATATAATGTACCGTTTACTGTAAACTCACATTTTATGGTATATATACTATTCTTTGTAATACGATATTTTAAGGCATAATCATTTGTTGTATATAACACGGTACCATCAAAAGCATCAAGAATTGTCCATGTAACATCAGTTTCACTACAAACTCTATCAGCATTTAATCTGCACATGATAATATCTCCAAGTGCTAATACTTCAATTGCATCTTTTTGTAATCTTGGAAATATTGATTTAACAATAGGATATTCTGAAGTTATACAACTGAAAATAAAATCTTCGTCAGTTTCTTTTATTGGGAATAATGGGAAATCAAAATTAACAGGTATTTGTTTTGTTATTAATTGATTATTATCATATATTGATTGATAAGAATCTTCTCCAATTTTTACAAGTATATCAAATGTATCTTTACACATATTAATACCTGTTTCTATGGGACAGATAAATAACCATGGGTCAACTGTTGTTAATTCTTGGTCATGTATCATCATTCGACGCACAAATAACTTATTGAATACGGGGTCAAGTTCCCAATTTTCATTAATAAGTTTTCGTATTTGATATTCTCTTTCATCAGCATTATATGTCTTAACATACAATGTATCAACATCAATATATGGTATGACGATAAATTCCAACCATTGTTCAGTATATGTTACAGGTATCGTATCAGTAACCTTAGCTACTTTGTAATTCTTATTTATTTCCGGTAATAAAAATAATTGTTTCTTTTTCGAAACATTTGTTTTAGTTAACCAACGTAAATCTAAACCTGGATTAACTGACCAATATTCTTTTAAATTTTCTGGAATTTTATCAACAGGTAATATATAGTGTTTCGATTCAAAATCTTGTTCAGAAGTTATTGTACCAGAATCAACATCCAAATTAATATGGTTTTTATCAAAATTCGATTCATTTATTTCATGTGATGTAAATGTATCAATGTCTAATAATCTAACATCATCTTGTATTGAATAATCATAGAAATATTTTTCGTAAGTATTACATTTATCCCAAACTTCAAATATTATTTTATAATCACCAGTAACTACATTGAAATATTCTACATGCAAGGTATCTTCAACTAATTGTTTTGGTACAATAAGTTTTACTTCTGGAATATTTACATGTTGTATTGTTATCTGAACGTATGTATTTGGTGATTTAACATTTGCATGTAATATCACACCAAATTGTCGTTTTACAAGTTCTGGATATTTACCTTCATATTTTTCGTTATCAGCAATTTCTTTATTTACAATGAATATATTGGAATCATGTTCAGTAATTGTCGGTATAATTTTATTTGTAAATGGGTCTTTGGTTAATGTATGTTGTTCGATAAATTTTGTCTCAGAACGATATGCTTTATTATCTTTTTGCAGAGTATTTTTTATAATATAATTTGGTACTTTTTCATAACTGGTTGTAACATAATTATAGTATAAATCGATATGTAAAAATCTTCTGAAAGCACATAAATCATTGACAAATATTTTATTAAATGTCGATGTTACAGATTGATACATGGGAATATTTACACTGAATGATATTCCAAAGAATGTAATCTCTTGTTCAACCAGTGTAAAATATTTGTTAGCTAATGCAATACCATATTTTAATGCACCAAAGAATTTATCAAAATCCTGTTGTGCAAATGGTCGATATGGCATATTCTTTCGGTTTACATCTTGTATACCATTTTGGTTCTTATCATCCCAGTTATTGAATAATACATGATAATTACCTGTTTTTGTATCAACTGTTGTATCTGGATTTGTTGTAATATTTTTTTGACTAATCCATGAAAGTTTTTCTTCCAATGTTAAATCAGCATCTGGATTAGTTTTGTTTTTACGATATTCTTCGAGTACTTTAATTTGTTCGAAAGTAAATCCAATAAAGTAAAAGAATTTTTCTATTGATGCTTTGGTACCTTTACTTCTCATTATATCTTTGAAATCAAGAAGTAATCTTTTTAACAAATCTGATTTTTCTGTTCCAGGTAATAAAGCAGGTTCTAACTCTTCAAATGTTGGTAAGTAATAATTGATTATCAAATCATTATAGTGTTCCTGTGCATCTGATAATATATTTGATGGTCGATATAAAAATTTGTAAATAGATGTTGTACCAAAAGAATTTGTTATTTCAACTATTGTATCATCACCATTGCAATATAATGTATATCCGGTATTATTATTAAATTCTGTATTTGTTGATGCTACTAAACCTTGAGTACCATCTTCATTCATTTGTTCATTTACTGAAAATAATACACCAGGTCCATCAATTACTTTTACTTTTATGATTCCAATTGAATAAAAGAAAAAAGTAACCGACCGCATTATAATTGATTGCGTATCGATTTTTTTATTATCAATATTATATAGTGTTACAGGAATTTCCATGATTAATCAAAGAAGTTTTTGGAATTGATATTTTAAATGGTTATTGAATCCATTATTTATGCAATTATTTATTATCAAAGAAATATCTCGATTTACAAATGCTGAATAAAATATGCCAAGTAATTTTATTATTGCATCAAATAATGTTACAACAAATACCGAATAAACATTATCTGTAAATATTATATTTTTGAAATTGTAATGACTTGGCATCACTGTGTGGTATTTGTTTTCATATAATTCACCATATTTCAAATATTTATAATCAACAGATATTTCTATGTAACATCTTTTTCTTGAATAATCTATTTCATAATCTAATATGCGGGTATTAAATTCTTGAATCGGATATAACCATTTCTTTACTTTATCATTAGATAAAAGTTGTGTTAATTTGGTATCGATTAATTCTTTGAATTTTTTAGAATCTTTCATTAATTCTCGATAATCTTTAATATCAGAACATAATTCATATGTTATTTTAAACAATTGTAATTCGATACATTTTTGTAATCTTAATTGTTTAAGAACTTCATATTTATATTCGATATAATCATCGGAATATCTTTGTTTATTCTTTAATTCTTTGAAATAAATATAATTACTTGAAATAATATACAACGGTTGTTCTTTTGTTTCAAGCTTTTTTATCAATCTATTTACAGTTGTTTCTGAATTGAATACTTTATGTTTGCAATAACAATCGTCATCAGTTTCATCATTATCACGACAAATAATATATGTATTTTCTTTGGTAACAATTATATGAAACCAAGGACAACCTTCAAGATTCTGTTTAACAAAATCTAAATTGGTAAAAACAAAATTATCAGGTTTTTCTTGTATTGTACGTTCCCAATCAAATTTAAGACAATTCATCGTAAATTTTAAGAATGACTTAACATCATCATTATACGATAATAATTGACGGAGTGCCAAGATTGGTTTTGTCATGTTTATATTTGTCATTTCAAATTATTATGAATGATATAATGTTTTTGATTGTAATTCTAAGAGTTTTGTTTGTAACATCATTAACGATATTCTAAATTGAAGTTCACCTGGAATAACTGGAATTAATGCAGCACCAATTGCTGTTGTAAATGGACTTGGTAATGCAGCTGTCATTATTGTTTGAAAACCACCATACATTGATTGTATAATTTTATTTAGTAAATCAAGTAATTCTCTTATCCATAAAATAGTGTCATCACCTTTTAATGCTGCTTGAGTTGGTCCATTACCTAATGATATTGTATTTTCAGTTATTGAAATATTATTTGCGCCACAGAACATTTGTAATTTTAATACTTCTGCTTTTATTCCAGTATTATTATTTGTTATTTCAATACCATTACTTATAGAATAAGTAATTTGTGCATCTGAATTGCATGTAAATTTTTTAAAAACTTGTACATTATCAGTATAATTACCTGGACCACCATTACTAATAGCGCCACTAATAAGTGTACTACCATAAAAACCTGTTGAAAAATTACCATCAAATATAATTACTGGAACTTCATCATTTAATGCTGGTAAAGAACTCAAGCCATTCCAAGAATAGTACCAAGGTAATTTTTCTTTTTCAATATCATCTGTTTTGCCAGGTATTGCAACACGACAACGCAACATTTGTGATGGGTCATCAATATCCACTACCTGGCCAAAAAAGATTTGTATATTTCCTAATTCAGATTTGATTGCCATTTTCTGTTATATTTTGATATTATATTCTGTTATTATTCTATTGGGTCTTGTACTTCAGGATTTACAATATCTGATTGTTTATCTTGTTCACGATAAGTATTTATCGGAGATTTAATTTTTACAGACTTTATATTTGTTTTTTTAGTATCAGATGAATCTGGATATTTATTAATATTATCAGATACTTCAACAGTATTTAATGAAATCTTTTTAGTATCTGTGGAATCTGGATATACATCAATATCATCCTCAACGGTTATATTTGATTTATTTTCAAATTCCATATATGTATTTATTTTTTCAACAACTTCTAAATTATTGGCATTTTCTGTTTCCTGATATTCGTTGATTGTATCTTTTACTTCAATGTTTTGATTATTTGAGAAATTATCATAACTTGATATTACATCTTGCTGTGTAATATTGTTGTTATTTTGAGTATCTTGGAACTCATTGATAGTATCTTTTAATTCAATGTTTGAAGCATTCTTTGTTTCCTGATATTCAGGAATTACATCTTGTTGCTCAATATTTGTAGCATTCTTTGTTGGACTAAATATTTCAATTAATTCTTCGTAAGTTAAATTTGTTTGATTACGAGTATTAACATATTCTGGAATTACATCTTTTTGTTCCAGATTAGTTTTATTTTCTGTTTCCTTATATTCATTGATAGTATCTTTTAATTCAATATTTGAAGCATTCTTTGTTTCTTGATATTCGGGAATTACATCTTTTTGTTCCAGATTTTCATTGTTTTTAGTATCTTGGAACTCATTGATAGTATCTTTTAATTCAATATTTGAAGCATTCTTTGTTTCTTGATATTCGGGAATTACATCTTTTTGTTCCAGATTAGTTTTATTTTTTGATTCAAAGAATTCAACAATTTCGTCTTTTACTTCAATGTTGGAATTATTTTCAGTTTCTTGATATTCAGGAATAGTTGGTTTTACCTCAACATTTTCTTTATTTTTTGATTCAATATATTCTGAAATATTTTGTTTAACTTCTATTGTTTTTGCAACACCAGCTTGTTTTGTTTCAACAGCTGCTTTAAATTTAGTATCTGGTTTATAATCAATAGTAGTATTCAATTCCTTCATATTAATGGTAGCAGCATCAATTTCATCTCGTTGAATGCCTTCCTGTTTAATACCAAAGAATCCATCAGTTGCATTGTGCATTAAATCTGTTAATATATCGGAACGGAAATTCTTTTCAACCATGGATTGAAGCCAATTAGCTGGTTGGTCAATATATTTATTTAATAATCCGTTGATTGGTACTGAAACAGCGTTACCAAGTTTTTTAGCAATTTCTTCTGGACTTGCCAATAAAGATAAAGCGTTACCAATTGGTGAAGTTGGAGCAACCAATCCTTTTAAAGTACCAAAAACACTACCTACAGTATTATTAATAATATCAATACCGGTTTTTCTTAAAGCATTATAAGCTTTTGAAGCATATCCTTTGAAGTAGCTTTGACCTGTTTTATTTTTCGAATTACTTTCGAGTGCAAGTAATGACATTAAATCGACACCACCTGTATATTGTTCGAAATTACCTTTTAATCCAAGGAAACGACAAGTGAATGCTAAGTTATTCTTAACAATTTCACCACCCATTTCATTGGATATTTCACCAAACATTTTTTTACCAGATTCTAATAAATCAATTTGTGCATCGATTAATTGGAATGTGAAATTATTAAATTCAACATTTGCTGGTGCATATTTTTCAAGACGGCGAAGCACTTCCAATTTATATACAGTTGGAAATAATTTTCGTTCAAAGCAATCATCATTTTGTGCAAGATTACTACCAGTTGCATTAGAATAGTTTTGACCAGTAATTGGATTTATCAAATCATAGTATAATGAATTGAAATATCCTGAACTAAAAATTAATATGTATAAATCGAAACGACGTAAATTTTCAGGTATTACTTCAACACCACGTATTGGGTCATATACAATTTCACCATAAAGTTTTATCAGACCCATTAATTGCATTGTAACTGTTTCTCGAATATTTACACTGCATTTAAGTTCTGATTCTTCAACGTATGAATGTTTATTATAAATGTTATATAATTCTTCGAGACCTTCAACGCTAAGTATTAAAAAATCATATTCTTTCAAAAATATTTTAAATTGTTCAATGAAAGTTTTGAGCATTAAATATCTTGGTGTATTTTCTCCAAACACACGTTTGATATATGCTAATGCTGAATTTGGATTTGTTTCAGGAGCAAATAACCCATAAGGTTTATCAAAATCAACTAATAATTTAAAATTGGGTATAAATGGGTCAACATATTTTGACCGTCTAACTCTATGCTCTGGTTTATAATCATATGAATTTCGATGGTCTTTATCTAATTCTTGGTCAGGAGCATATACTGGGTGTATATCAAGTGTATAACCTTGTTTATCAGCTGAGCCACCAGGTATAGTTATTGCATTTTGAACTGCATCTAAACTATCTGCAAATCCAAAATCATAACCACTGGAAGCATTACCATTTTGTCCATATTGTATAGAACCTATATTTGGCATTTGAATCTAAATTTTAAAATTTATAATTTACAATATATATTGTAATCGAATAATATAAATTTTCAATTAAAAATATTTCTGATATGAACTTACCAATACTGGAAGCGTTATCAAATGATGAAAGTACCTATATAACTTTTTCAAGTGCTTTGTTAGACTTAGATGATGCAAATGCCAATGATACGGAATTTTATTTTTCAAGGGTAGTTGCAATGCGATTACCTGAATGGAAGCATCCAGATTTTTATGGTGATTTAAGTGAATTGATTGACGGTTATAATGCAAATGTTAATCCAAATGTTGTATTACCTAAAATGATACAACATTATCTTGAAAATTTAATTCGACAACCATTAGAAAATCTTGTTGAAGATACTAATAATCATATTCCTGAATTAACTGAGCTTGCATTTTATAAAATGCTCAATAAACTTGGTATGACTAAGGAACAGATTAAATCAAGTATTACTTTCTGTAATGATATTGTTACCAGTGATTTTATAAAGGTTGAAAACAATAATGGTTGGGGGGAAATTATTTGTCAGATACCAAACAAATGTCGTGTATTCAAACCAGCATTTAGGGAAATTGGAAATCTTAAAGGACTAATATCTACTAAAGATGTAATAACAACTGATGTAGACCAAATTCCAAGTTATGATGATAATGGTAATAAAACATATTCAATGGAAAATTGGAATGAAGTTCTTGATATAGATAATTCAACATTTGACGATACTACTCAATCAAGCTTCGAATTTAATGTTTTGTTATTATTTTATCGAGATAAAGATGGTGTTGATAAATTACATGGTATAAATTTTATTTACCCATTTGAAAATAAAGATGGTGGCAAATATTGGGAACAAGAAACTTTTGTACAAAAAACCAATATAGTTCGCAGTATTGGTTATCAATTTATATTCAATCTCAAAACATGTAATAATGAAGCTTCCAAAATAAAAGTATACGACCAATATAAACATATAATTCATTGGAATGGTTTTGAAAATATTTTATCCGGTCTTGGGTCATTCTTAGAATTAAAGATGCGAGAATCAGGTTATGAAAATGGAACTATTCCCCATATATTTGGTGAATAAAATTGATAAAATAAAGTAAACAAGATTGACTGGAAATCAATCTTGTTTTTTTTTTTTGCTGATTCGAAATAAATATTTCAAGTTAAATAAAATTTTAAAATCATGAATAAATTTATTTCACAGCTTTCAAGACAAGAAATTGAATCTGGTATTATAAATAATCAAAATTATATAGTTTCCAATTATGAAGAATTAAATGAATTTAAAAATTCAAAACAATTAATTCCTGGTTGTTACTATTTAATACAATTTTATAATCCAAGTATTGATTATACTAATTGGAGCGCAATAACCGCACAAGCTGCAAGAACTGGTTATTCCATATTGTTGCAAGCTTTAGAATCAAATGTATTTAGTACTAATGCTTATTTATTAAAATGGTCAATGAATAGTTCAGGAATGATTTTATATTCATTATCTGATTATGATATTCAATTTTCTTTTGATAATAAATTTTTCAGTACGGAAGGATTTATAACTTGGATGCGTAATAGAGTAAGTGGTAACGAAGCTTCTTATGATTATGTACATTTATACTACAATGATACTAAAACTATTACCGGTAATAATAATAAAATAATATCAACGAATAATAATGGTAAAAATCTTCCAAATATTATTATTAACGGTAATAATAATATTTTGAATAATTGTGAAAGATGTAATATATCAGGTGATAATAATGTTTTGAATAATTGTTTTGATATTCAATTAACAAATTCTAATTTATGTAATTTGGAAAATTCTGATAATATAACAATAACAGATTCTCGTTGCATAAATGGTAAATATATTTTGGAAAATACAATTTCAACTTGTTCAAATATATGTTTTGGTTTTGAATGTAGTGGTAATACTTTATCGGATAGTGAAAATTTAATATTTGGTAATGTTTGCGAAGATAATACAATCAAAAATACCAAAAATTTAATATTTGGAAATAGTTGTAAATTCAATAATATAGAATATGGTGAATCAATAATATTTGGAAATCAATGTAACAATAATACATTAAAACCATGGTGTATTAATATAGTTTTCCAAAATTTATGTTGTAATAATGAATTAGCTGATAATTGTACTAATATAACATTTGGTAATTGGTGTAGTTTTAATAATATTGCTGAAAAATTAAAATTTTCATCTTTTGGAAATTATTGTTCATATAATGTAATACCAAAATATTGTAGTTATATTACTTTTGGTAATGGATGTCAAGCAAATAAATTGAATTATATACACTCGAATAATATTGAATTAAAATCGATGTGTAGTTATATTGAATTTAACGTTACTGGTATTGTTCAAGTTATGTCATCTCTTCCTGGAGGAGTAGAAGAAACTTGTGGATTACAATTTATTACAATTGAATCATCTGTTTTTGGTGGTAAAAGAAATTTTAAAAATCAAGATTCTGAATTTGAATGGCAAAATAATGATGAAACAGCACCAACTCTTGTATTAAATTTTGATGAAGCAAGTAAATCAATAAATTATAGTACAAGAGTACTTCGTTCAAAATCTGGTGAAATTTTATTTATTAATGATTGATAATTATAAAATTGATATTGTAAATGGTTCGGAATTAATTCCGAACCATTTTTATTAAACTAAATTCCAAGCATAACCTAATTTTGTATCTTTTGCTAACCAAATTGTTATTTGTAATTTTTTACCATTATTATCTGATATATTACTAAGATATTCCAATACTTGAGAATCTTCATTTATTGATTGTAAACATAAATCAAAAAATACATAAACATCAGAATTCCATTCTTTGATTTTAATAAATTTTGGAATATTATAAAAATTCTGAAAATAACTTATAAATTTTTTCTCAGTATCTGATAATGTATTATCATTAAAATTTAAGAATATTCTATTATTTAATGTTGGTATTAAACTTTCAAAATTAGAATTATAACAAAATTTGAATACACTTTCAATAGTTACACATAACAAATTTGATTCGATTTCCTGTCGTGTCATTTTTGATTTATATTGTTCCATAAAATATATAATTTTTATTTTATTTATGTTTTGGAACAAAAAAAAAACAAGATTGATTTCCGGTCAATCTTGTTTTTATAAATTATATTGATATTTGTGGTTTTAGTAATTCGATTGTATGACTATCTGTTATTCTTTCTATTTGTAAACCACCAATTCCAGTAAAAAATTGTTCTTGATTAACATTAGATACTTCATTACCAAACATAATTAATGCACATGTTTGATATTGTGTTTTTATAATACCTGTAAATACATCATAAGATATGGTTCTATAATCCGAATCTGTAACTTGGTAATTATTTATTTGTTGTGACATTCCATCTGGAGTATATATTATATTTGTTCGGTTCAAAACAATTTTATAATATGTTTTGCTTGAAGCATTAAAAAATGCTGATGATAAACCATCATGACCATAAAAAATTATTTTATCAACTTCATTTAAACTTTGTTTACAAGTATTTAACCAAGTATAAAAATCATTGGGATTTTCGGCATTATTACTCAAAAAATCAGCAAGTGCTAATTTTTGATTTTTATCAAGATTTATATTTGCAGCTTTTGTAAAATATTTTAATTGTAATGGTCGTAAGTCAAGAATAGTTGATTTTTGATTTAATATGGCATCTTCTATTTCTTTTCTGGTTAACTGTGCTTTATATTGTTCCATAATTATTTGATATTTTTATAATACATAATATCTATTATTTGGAAACAAAAAAAAAAAACAAGATTGATTTCCAATCTTGTTTGATGATTTTATTTGTTATTGTTTGTCCATATATACTTGAGATTACCACAATCATATATTCGTGGCCATCCCATTTGTTCAGTAAATTCTTTTTCTGTTTGTGTTGGTAAACAGCCATATTCTTTGATAAGAACATCTTTTCTCAAAGCGAATCGATTTATTCTTTTGTTTCCTTGAACATAAAAATAGGTTGGTTCAGTAAATGAATCAAATTTGAAATCTAACCGTTCATATAGATTCCTTTCTGATTTTATTGACCATCTTCGGTCAGCATAGCTGACTACTTGTTTCGGTTTGAATTGTTTAATGAAATGTTTGAATAATTTACTTGCTCCTCCAGTTACTGAATAACCTTTTGCTGTTACGAATCTATAAAGTTCATAAACACCATCTTTAGCTGATGAACCAAGATTCTTCCTTAATTGACCAAAAGACATTAAGCAAACCAATAATTCACGATTATCTTTAGTTTTATAATATAATCCATAACATACTTGTGAAGCTACATAACCTTGTAGATGATTATTATTTAAGAAGATTCGTTCTTGTTCAACAGGTACTTGCTTTAATAAAAGCTTACGAGCACCTATTGAAAACTTATTCTTTCCTAAAAGATTAAGTAGTCTGGCTTCAACAATTTTATGTTTATATAACCATTCATCTTCAAAAATATGGATTAAATGAATACCTTGTTTTTCACAATTATTAGTTTTATTTATGTGGTAATCTTTTGATTTGTGTTTATCAGAATGCCAATAAATACCATCTATTTCTATTCCAATATTATATGAAGGAATATAAATATCAAGTTCTTGTGGTGAAATTATATTACGATTATGTGTTGAATATTGTATATTGTTATTTGATAAAATTGCATAAATATCTTGTTCTATTTGAGATACTGTATGTGGTTTACAAACAGGACATTCTTTTCCATAATGTAAATGTGCTTGTAATGTTGTTGGAAAATCTCCATGCAATGGACAAGTTACAGTTACTTCATCTTTAATATTTTGAAATTTTACCTTATCATATGTGTAATATCGTGTTGGATAAATTTCTTTTGATTTTTCATAAATTTGTTCTATTGTTAATTTTTGATTTTCAGTAACAATCATTCTTGAACATTCATCACATAATGTACCAAACATATGACTACCAGCATTTTGTGTTTTAGAACCATGTAATAAGCATTTAAATGTAATATCATGCCTTGAATCAATATATTCTGTTTCAGAATAATCATATTCAGGTATACCAGCTTGTAATAATTTATCTTTATGGTTTTTGATTGATTTTGCAATAAATTGGTCTTTAGTATATGTTTGATTTTTAGATATTTGATTATGTTTACATTTTGGACAACCTTGTTTATGTGATAAATGATTACTTGTTAACATTGGAAAATCTCCATGAACTTCACCAGTTTTTTCATCTATAACTGGGCATGTAATTAATATTGGAATTTCTTTACTAATATAATTAACATGTTCATAACTAAATGGTGGTAAATTTTTTTCAGCTCTTAATTTATCATGTATTTGGTGACCTCTTTGTTCTATTTTTTCTTTTGTTAATAATCTATGGCAATCACAATCTCTATTATCTGATGTAAATTGACTTGGAAATCCATATATTGGTTTACCACAAAATTTACAAATTACTTTTAATTTTTGTCTGGAACCTTTATATTCTGTTTCAGAAAAATCAAAATAATCTTTACCATATTTTAAATTACAGTTATAAATAAAACTATACGTATCTGTTGTTTTCATAATTAATAAATTTAATTTTATATATAAAACCGTTATATAAAATTAATTAAGATTGAAAACAACTATTACAGTACTTGATAAATTATTCAACAGCAAATAGCATCAAATCAGTCCATTGATTTTGTTCATCATAATGTTCTTGATGGTCTCTCAAAGTGAATCCATTGTGGCGATATTTGTTTCGTTCTTTACGTTCTTTTTCTTTTCGTTCTTTTATAATTTCTAATGGTTCATCGTTAACCATTATGCGGATTTCGGATTCAGCAATTTGTAACCATTGTTGAGCGAACATATCTGATGATTTGATGAAATATGAAGCAGTTACATCTGCCATTGTCAAATCATCATGTCCATAACTGGCTTGATATGAACCATTCTTTTGTTTACCAAAGTTGAGATATTCTTCAATTGTTTGTGAATATGATTCTTTTAAGATGCCTTTTGTAACAAGATTCGAAAATGATTTAACTGCAGTTGCTTTGTTATATCTATTCCAACGAATACCTCTTTCGTAATCTTTCTTTGAATCACGTATAAATTTGGCAAATATATCTGGAGTATAATTTTTGAATTTTTTTGGTTCAGCTAATACTTGTTTATCTATTTGTGAGAAGAATTCACCACCATAAGTATTATTTTCGACAACTACTTTAATCTTGTTTTTATCGAATTCACCAAATATATTCAGACAAGTTTCTGCAAAATCTTCGACAGCCATTGTATTTGTGTGAAGTACTCCAACAGTATTATATTCTAACCGTTGTTCTTGAATATTCCAGAAAATCTTGCGAATTTTTAATACAGAACTATCTTGTTCAAGACCTTCACCAATATCAATAGACATCAAGAAATAATCATTTTTAATATTATATGGTAATACTTTTTGGTTGATAAAGTTTATACCATATTTGACACCAAGTAAATTATTTTCTTTTGACCAATTATTTTCGTTTTGTCTTTGAATTTCTCGAAGTTCTTGTTGTACTTTGGTTGTAAAAATCGATTTAAGTCCGACATCAAAACTGCACTCAAACCCAAGAAGCCAGCCATCCAAGCCTACATTGGCTATTGTGTCAAACTTAAATTGATTATCTCTACCGGGTACATCATACCAATAGATACGATATGGACAGAATTTGTTTGTTTTATTAACAGCACCATTCCATAATTTCCAGAATAGATTTCGTCCATTAGGTGTTGATGCTATTATACAGCGAGATTCAGGGTTATTAATTAATGTTGGATAAACATTGTTCCAGAACTTTTCAGCCATTGATTCCCTAATATAAGCGAACTCATCTATAAATAACAGGTCTAACGAGAAGCCTTGGACCACAGATTCACTGGCCACACCTATACTGAGCCTACAACCATTATCGAGAACAAATCCTTTTTTGGAAAATGATACAAAACCTGGTTGCATAAAGAATGGAAGACCTGCAAATGCTTCTTTAATCTTACCAAGAATTTCATTTACAACTTTATCAGATTGTGCAATAACCACACAATCTTTGTCAATATTAAATGTGCAGAAATGAACTATTTTTAAGACAGTTGTGGTAGTTTTTCCTGATTGTCGCGGAAACATTAAAATATTCCAGCGTTCTCTGTCATATTGTAATAATGTGTTTTCTTGATAATCGCGTAATTTGATATTTTGCCAACCATTAGCACCATCTTTTAATTTGCCGAAATTATTTGCAAAGAATAAAATATCTTCAGTACATGCTGCAATACATTCCAATTCTTCATCGTTATATTTATATGCAAGGTTTGCTTTGCGTAATAATGCACCACGAACTGTTTTGAGATATGGATTATCTTTGAGTTTATAACCTTCTGATAACCCTTTATTGGCAAGTTCAATAGATTCGGAAGACCACAATGATTTAGACCCATTGTCATCTAAAATACGAGGGTCAAAAACTTCTCTCTTACGAATTATTGAATCTGCTGATGCTATGTCTTGATTGGTTTGAATCATTATATCAAAACTAATCTAAATATGTTAAATTTTGGTTTTTAAACTTTTGAAAATTAATATTTGTTTTATTTAATAAATATTTTTTAAAATCTATGCAAGAATTAATTTTTACAGAATCTGGATTAAAAAATTGTATTTGACCAGTATATTCGTTTTCAAGTGAATAATTAAGTATAATACCAAAAATATTTTTATCTATAAAATATTGAAATATTTGTTTATTATTATTTCGATAAATTTTAGATAATTCTGTGTAAATATATCCAATAAGACCAGATGCAAAATAACCACCTAAATTTTTATTTGTTTTCTCATATATTTCTAAAATTTTAGTTTTTCCTAAAATATCTGAAGCTAAATTATCAAATATTTCAAAATCCATTTTTTCATCTGCAAAATAAAAATTATTTGTATTTACTCGTAATCCATATAAATAATTACCATAACGATTAATTCTTTCTAATGCAAATTTTAAAGATTTTGTATCTTCAAATAAATTTGCATAAAAACCTAAACTATTTGGTTTTATTTTATCTAATTCAAATTCTTCAAATTTTGATTTAGACATATGCACAGCTTTTAATATCATATAAATAATTTTTGGAGTTTACAAATTCATATTTTAATATTTATGAATCTGTAAACTCCAAAAATTATTTATATTCGTTTCTATTTTTAATGATTATGCCAAATATATTTTAAGTTACCTGTACCATAAATTCTATACCAGCCTTGTTGTAAACAATATTCATGTTCGGACATATTTTCAGGACATCCTTTTTTGATTAATTTTTGTTTGGTAAAATTTTCTCTTCTTGAACGAGTTTTACCAATCAATAATGAATAATCAATTGGTGTATAATCAATAAATTCAAATCCAAGTTTATTATATATTGTATTTTCAGAATTTATTGACCAATCACAATCAGCATAACTTAATATTTTTGTTGGTTGGAATTTATTGATAAATTGTTTGAAAAGTTTGCTTGCAGCACCAATTACTGTTGTATTACATTTAGTACAGAATCGTTTAAGTTCCCATTTAATATCAGTATATAATGAATTACCAAATGACATCAACGAAACCAACTCATTGGTAGATTTTAAAAATAATCCATAACAAACAGTTGAATTAACATATTCTTGAAGATGATTTTGTATCAAGAAATCTCGTTCTTCTTGTGTTGTAAGTTGACGAATATGACAATTACGAGCATATATTTTTCTTTCAGTGCAACCAAGTAATTGTTTAATTCTAGATTTTATGATTTTATTTTTCTCAGTCCAATCATCTTCCCAAATAGTTATTAAATGAATATCTTGCTTTAAACATTCATTATATTTATTTCGATGATAATTTTTATCAGGTTTATTATATTCAGAATGCCAAAGTAATCCATTAAATTCAAATGCAATATGTAAATCAGGTAAATAAATATCAAGTTCTTTGCCATTAAGAATTTGACGATTACTAACAATTATAGTACCATTATATAATGATTCAATATATTCTCTTAATTCTATCTCATACTTAGAAACTCCTGAAATTTTACATTTTGGACATTGACCAGTACCCATCATTAATCTATGAGCTATTATTGGAAATGAACCATGTTCAGGACATATTGGATATATTATTTTTTCATTTGTATGGCCATCATAAACTATTTGAGAATAATCATATTCTGGGTGATATTCTTTACAATAGTTTATGAATTGTTCTTGTGATATTCGTTGATTTAAACCAGATGAATTATGGCCACATTTTTCACAACCAGCACCAAATTCATGCATATCTACTCGTTGTATTTGTTTACCATGTATTGGGCAAATATAATCAAATTCAAATTTATGATTGTTAATAGGTCTGAATTCTTTTGTTATTGAATAATCATATTTGGCAGTACCTGTTGGATATTTTTTTATATCTCTTGGTTCATTTTCCTTCCAAACATGAATCTTTTGACATTTACTTATAAAGTCTTCAATAGATATTTTTCGTTGTCCTTTGTTTGAATAATTTTCTCTTGAACATTGTTTACATTTTCCATCAAATAAAAAACTATCTACTCTTGTTGGTGTTAATTTTCCATGAGTTTTACATACAAATGATAATTTTTCTTTGGTTGAGAATTTTTCAGGTAAATTTGAAAAATCAAATAATTCAAATTTATCAGGATGTTTTTGTTTAAATTTATCTAAAAATTCTTGTTTTGTCATAATTTAAAACTTATTGATTTGTGTTTGACCAAACATAAACAAGTTGACCAGCATCGTAAATAATATCTAATCCTAAAATATTTGTTACAAAATCTTTTTCAGTCATATCATCTGGGCAACCGAGTTTTTTACATTCAGCTTTTGTATATTTCAAACGATGTATTAATTTTTTATTTTCGATATACCAATAACCAATATTTGTTTTATTTTCCAATACAAAACCTAATTGATTATATAATGTATTATTAGAATCAATTGACCAACGTCTATCAGCATAAGATATTATTTTCTTTGGATTAAATTTATTTATAAATGTTTGAAATAAAGCACTTGCACCTTCATAAATTGTAAAATATTTTGCACAACAATATCTAATAAGTTCATAATATTCGGTATCTTTAGAAAATCTTGGTTTACCAAATGACATTATACTTATGAGAAATTCTTTATTTGAACATCTTGGTGTCCAATAAATACCATAACATATTTGTGAAGGTGAATATCCTTGTAAATGGTTTGTTTCAAGAAATCTATGTTCTTCTTCAATAGGTACTTGTTTAATAATTAAATTTGATGATTTAATATGCAATGGTCTGAATTTACGTTTATGTAATAATTTATAAAGTTTTGATTTGACTATTTCTTGTTTAAATAACCATTCGTTTTCGAAAATATGTATTAATTGAATTCCTTGCTTTTCGCAATTTTCAGTTTTTTCTGAATGAAAATTTGCTGGTTTAACATTACCATTATGATAATAAAATCCATCAAATTCAATAGCTAAACCATTTGAATGCGCTTCTGTTTTTAATTCAGGTAAATAAATATCAAGTTCTTTTGGTTTTAAAATAGTTCTATCATTTTCAATAATTGTTCCAGAATATATTGATTTTATAAATTCAACAATTTCTTTTTCTAATAATGATGTATGGGAATTATCACAATATGGACATCCTTGTTTTGATAAATGTGCATTAGGTGTTTGCGAAAATTTATTATGGAGCGGACATATAATATCAACTTTTTGGAAAGCACCGTTATAATTAGTAACTAAAGAATAATCATATCTTGGTAATCCTAACATATCTCGTATTGGGTCATGTATTGTTTTAGCTTCTTGTATAAATTGTTCAGGTGTTTTTAATTGCTTTAATCTTCCTGAAATTATTCCACATTCATCACAACCATGTCCTTGTAAATGTGTTTCAGCTTTTTGTGATTTTACACCATGTATTGGACAAATATAATCAAGATAATATTGTGCACCATAACATTTTGTTATTGAATAATCATATTTAGGCGTACCATCATTATTAATATGTATTTTTTGTGCGCTTGAAATAAATTGTTCTGTTGTTAATTGATTAGATGGTTTAAATTCTTTTTCACATAATGGACAACAATATTTTGATTTTAAATGAATCAAAGGTGTTTGGTTAAAATATATTTTATGGTAATTACAATATATTTCAACTTCATTTTCTTGCTTGGTATATTTTACATTTCGATAATCAAATTTTGGATTACCATTATTATCAACATGTATTTGTTTAGCTTGTTCAATAAATTTTGTTTGTTCATCAAGTAATCTTTGTTTCTGTTTACATTCGTTACAACCACAATTATTATTTAAAAAATTAAACGGATATATTGGGTCTAATTCTTTACCACATCTTAAACAACTTGTTTGTATTGGTGTTCGTTCATTAACATAATTAATTTTCGATAAATCATATAATTTATCAAGTCCTTTTGCTTTACAACGATTTATAAAATCATTATGTTTTTGTAATTGTTTTTCTTTTTGTTTTGGTTTATTAAGTTCTTTTTTACATTCTGGACATATTCTTCCTGCAAGAAAATGTGATACTGATGTTGATTCAAATTCTAAATTATGTTTTCGACAAAATATTTTAATTTTATCTGTTGATTTTTGAAATTCAGTTTTTGAATAATCATAATCAAATTCAGGAAACGGATATTTATTATTTGCTTTTACTTCAAATAATTGTTTTGTCAGTTTTTGCATTTTATTATACTTTAATTGATATATTATATTATTATAAGTATAATAACCGTTATAAAATAAAAATTGAGCTAACAAAATAGCTCAATTTTTATAAATTATGATTTAATGATATATCAATTAAAGTTGGTCTTGACCACCTGCGAGGCGAGGGTCGTTAGTTACATCGGTAACATAGTCAGCATTAAATGTAACACTCAATTCTTGCATATCGTGTGATGTGTAGTCATTTGCTTGGTCGGGGAAATCATTCATTGGGAACACATTGTGAGCCATTCGACGCCAATAAATGGTTCCGTCGCGATTATACTTTTCTACCACAATACATGCGTTGGCATAATCTTTCTTAAGTGTTTTTTCACCGGTAAGAGGATTATATTTAATACGGGACCAAGCTACAAGGCTATTGTAAACAAACTGCTTACTATCGTTATCAAGGAAGTTAAAGAACTGAACCTCAACATCGAAGAAGGTTTGTTTTTCATTTGAGTCATATCTGAATTTTACGGTTTTGTAACCACCTTCAATAGTGTTACCAGCATACTCAATAAACAGGCCAGATACACTCTTAACATATTCTCGTAAGAAAGAATAGTCACCGAGTTTTTCAGCAAGATTACCGAGTAACACAAAATGACAGTTGAAGTTTGAAGCAACAACAGGTTCATATCTGTTAACACCAGCAGTTGAATTGGTTACGTGCGGAAAAGCTACGTTTGCCATAATATTTTGCTTTTAGAATTTTTAAATTTAATATATTTACGAATCAAAAGTAAAGAGGATTTTTATGTCCATTTGCTTTTGCTGCTTCAAGAACTATATGTTCAAGACGACCAACAACATCAAATGCTTTGGTTAAGAAATGATTGATATATTTACGAATCTTTAAGTTGAAATCAACTGAGCAAGATTTCATAATATACAAAGCATCAACTGCAGCAACTGTTTTTATCGGTTGTGTATAAATATCATACTTTGAATAATCAATATAACAATTATTCCAAATCTGTAAATAACCAGGCATTTCTGCTTGTGCTAAATATTGACCATTAGAATTATCTGTGATAACCTTTTCTGGAATACAAAGCATTGATGTTTTTCTGGAAGAACTTATTTCACCGTAAAGAGCAGTAGCTGCTTGTATAAATTCATCAAATGATTTACGGTTCAAATATTTACAGAATTGCTGATGTTGTTTAACATATCCCATTACAAGACACATCATATCGAAAGTTAATGTTTGTATATCAACAATGAGTGGACGTAAAACATTAATATCTCGATACATTACATTAAGTTCACCAGTGAAAAGTTCCCTTAGAATAGTCTCTTCGAAATTCTGGTCAACTGTTGTAATATTGTCTTTAGTGGTGAGTTCTTCTATTTCTTGATTCAAGTAATTCCAAATTGCTTCATAAGCATTGTCGATGTGATACGAAGCACCCCATCGTTTATTGTTTCTTGAAAGCAATTCTTTCAAACCAGAATAGAATCGAATATCATCTTTAATTTCACAACCATCATTAACACCAACAATTAAAGGTACTCTTCCCTCTTTTGTATATTCGGGATTAATACCTACAGATTCAAATAGACTTGTTGTTTTTGTAACATTGAATCCTTCATTAAGTGTTGTAGTTGTTTCAAGACATGCTGCCAATTTGTTGAAATTGACTTGGTCTTTCAAGAATAACACATAGAGTATTACCTTGTAAAAATTATATTCGTCTGTATCTTGTGAACACTTTTGCAAGAAGTTTTGAATTAATTCATTCTTATTGGTATCTGTTCCAGCAGAATTAAGTGAATCAATAAGTTCTTGTAATTTTGTTTCAAAAGTATTCAGATTAACTTCTAATAATGATTTGAATTTCTGCTCAACATCAATACCATACATTTTGCAATCTTCATATAGTTTTGATGCGAGTTCTTTACTTAAACCAGATTTAATAGAAAATTCTTCAACGAGTTTGTCTCGTGAAGTACCAAGATTATTTGATATTTCTGAAAAATTTTTCATTATTTTCTGATTTTTTAAAAAGGGGCGGTACCAGATTTATAACCCGGTACCGCCCGGGAGATATATAATTGAAAACGGCAGCTTGAAATATTTATCAAACCAATTTAGTAAAAGACTACCTAAAATTTGGTTAAATCAAATACGACTCAGATTTAGTTCGAGAGTGTTCGGCTTGCCGAATGCGACCGAACTAAATCTGATGTAGGCTTCGAGCATTGCCAGTAAATGATGACGAAGTCATCAGTTAATGGTAAGGTCGAAGACTACTTTCTCGAGTATATCAACAGGAGTGTATTCGATATGAACCAGTTTGATTTTCTGCTTGCGAATTTCAAGAGTATTATTAGAAGCATTACATTCACAAATGAAGTCTGCATCAATAACACCAGCAAGTACAAGCGAATTCAAGAATTCCTTACATTGAGTTTCAGTTCTCAGATAATCATCATAAGTACCTCGTTTGAAGTTCTCGGTCTGAGAAATGTTATAAAGGTTCTCTTTGATGTATGCAAGAAGTTCTGAATTGGTAATTTGCTGTTGAGCTGTTTTATCAGCTTTACCAGATAAGTTACCATAGATTCGATAAGCATTGCGAAGATAAATTACCGGATTATAACGGAATTTTTCGCAATACATACGGTCATCATCATCAAGCGGATATTCAAGTTCTGTAATACCATCAACAGCACCAGTTGTGTTTGCCAATACATCGAAAGCATTTTCTTTCATATAGAAAAGATTCGAAATTTTACCAGCAAGACCACAAGTGATATTATTTACTTTCTCACCAGGACCGAAGAAGAAACAATATTCATCACCAGCTGCAAACTTAGTTAACAGTTTGGTTGAGAAATTCTTGTTACCACCATCTTGCAGATAACTGAAATCAAATGGGAAACCAGTTGGAGCTTGCTTGAATAAGGGGTTGTTAGATTTCTGCATATCTTCAACGAATGGTTCATTGATGATAGCACGAACGAAACGATTCTTTTCATCAAGTGATACCATTAACTGACCATACTGAGATTTATAAGAACCCTCAACGTATGATTTGAAGCAGTCAACAACATAACGAATACCACGAATACCACAAACACCCTTAACGATACCTGGGTCAATCATCATATCGAGAATTTCATTCTGACGAGATGAAGTACCATTAATGAATTGTTCTTGACGAGGAGTATATGCGGCAAGGTTAGTTGGCATTAACTGACTTGTACCAAAAATGCTATTATATTTAAGAACATTATGGGTTGGAACAAGTGTCAATTCAACTTTGGTAACATTACCTTCATCATTAGTAATTTCAACCTTATTGTATTGTGTATCAATACCAGTATCTTCATTACCTTCGCCTTCAGTATCTGGTTCGGTTGGTTCAATAGGTTTAGAAGGTTCGGTTCTTTCTAAGAATTTTACTGGACCATCGCAAACGATTTTTACAAGAGTATCATCTTTAAGATTTTCAACATCTTGTACAAGAACCATTGATTCTACATTGACAACACGATTTTTACCAAGAATAGAATCACCGTAACGAATACCAGCTCCATAATTTGTTATAAATGAATTATCTGTACCGTCTGGGTCTTTTTCAATTCCGATGTAACCAGCTTGTGAAGTAATTTTGCAACCATCTTCATCAATTGTAAGCTTTTCAGGAACAACATGAGAAAGACAAAAATCAGAAACAGTACCTTTAGCATCTTTTGGCGTTGAACCTTTGCGAGTACCATCTTCATTAAAGAAAGAATAACCGGAAGCATCAATAAATGGATAATCTTTATATTCCATTTCAAACAAGTCATCATTAATATCACAAATGAGACCAGTTTCCATGAAATATTGATTAATTACGGTATTTATGGAAATTTCTTCACCCTGTTCATTTTTGAGATGAGGAATCAAAGAACCAGTGAATACCTTAACAAATCCAGCTTCAGGTTTTGCGCAAAGTTCATCAAGACGGTCCATTGAAATTGTACCTTCAGAACTGAACAAATCACCATAATATTTATTTGTTGGTACTTCATCTTTATCGAAAGTATTTGCGAACAAATAAACATCAACAATGGTATCTTTAACAAGCATATCAAAATCAATTGCAAGATATTCATCGATTTCCATACTGCAATTTGCTAAAGATTTATCACCTTCTGAAGTTACAAGATTAACATATTTGGAATAAGTTACAAATACGCTAAATGGTGAGTTACCGATATTTGCAAAGTTAAGTAAGCTCTTATCAACAACTTCATTCATCTTATCGTAATTTGGTGTCCAGAACGTATTTGTATTGAACAGATTACGATAAGGAGTTAATTGTGTTGTAGCTTCTAAATGTTTAAAACTATTAGGGTTCAGACCAGTAACTTCGCATTTATCTTTTTCGTCATCAAATGCACGAAGGTTAACAACAGTGATAGGACCTGCTGAAAGCGCATCAAGACATGTATCGATTGAGAAGTTACCTTTTTTCTTCATCATTCGATTACCACGTCCAAACACAGAAGTGAAACCTGCCGTATCACCTTTTGCAAACGAAATAGCCATGTTAATGGGTCCTTGCTCAACGTTGATAAAGAACAAACGCATTTTGCTTTCGTTCTCAATTTCTTCAACTTGAGAATTATCCCTAACAATAAAATATGTTCCTGCGGCTTTTGGAACAATTCTTCGTAATTGTACGTCGAGCATAATTCTTTTATTTTGAATTAAAAAATTTATTGATTCTTAGATATTTATTTTTATTTGAATTTATTTTATTTTAGAAGTCATGGTCCATAATTCCAAAACACTGGAAATATCTTCATAAGGTAATGTTGAATATCCGTTTTTACCATAGCTTACACCCCATGAATTTCTAATAATTAAACCTTCAGAATTATATCCTGTAACAGAAACAGCATGATAACCTTCAAGTTCTTTATATTTTTTCCAGAATCTAATTAATGATGAATCATATACTGGAAGACCCATTATTAATGGACCATTTATTATCAATGCAGATTTAGCTATATCAAAATTTGGTACTTTATAATATCCTGAAATTATTCCATCATGATATAATTGAGATAATGCTTGCTTAATTTGAATACCAGATGTGGTCATATCTTTGTATTCAATAAATAATTTGTTATCTTTATTTGGTGTATTATTTGTTAGATTTTGATACCAATTTAAATAACAATCAAGTGAACAAGCAACACAAATATTTTGATTACCTTGATTTACAACTTCTGGTAATATTGTTGTATGTGAATATTTATCTGGTAATTTTGATAAAGTTTGACCAAATACATATTCAGTACCATCTAATACAGATTTTATGTAACCAAAATTTTTCATTGTGGTATAAATCTTTTAATTATCGATATACTATCTATTATGTAAATAATATCCGAATTTTTATAATACATGTATTGAATAAATCTATCTTTTGATTCGAAATTTTTCAATTCTAATTTATGCCATAAATTTATATTATGTGGTAATGTATCGGCAATACATATAGAATCGAATTTATTCAAATTAATATATGTATTATATGGTAATTTTTGTATCGAAGCATTTGATTTACAACAACATAATGTAAGTATCATCAGACATATAATAGTTATAATTATCAATATGCTTGATTTATTTCTTTTTTGGTCCATATATTTATGATTTAGAATCAATTTGCTGTTGTGCTTTTCGTTTTTCAAGAATACTTTATCGATTCTGAAAAACACAGTCTATGACTGTTTTTTCTCAGAATCTGCTTTTCGCTTATCTAAGATAGCTTTTAACATCTGTTTTGAGTTGTTAAATTGCTTTTCACCATAATCTTCAGTTATCAATTCATCATTTTCATTTGAAGCTTCAAGCTCTTGATTACTTAATACATCAGCTCTCATCTTCTTCATTACATTTGGAATCGATTTATATAAATTAGATGCTTCTTTGATAAGTTTTAGATGTTGATTTACCAAGTTATTATAAGCGTTTATTATTGCATAGTCTTCAGCTTGTACAGCATTAACTCGTGCAACAATATTTGAAATCATTTGTTTATTGACTTCAACAAGTGTAAGTAAATCAGTTAAATTAGCTAATTGAAGACTACCTACTTGTTTGATATAATCTTCATGAGCTTTTGTAAGTTTTACATCGTTGAAATCAAGTATAAACTTGGTAATTTTTGATACAAAACGTTTTGCTGTTAACTGCTGTTCTTTATCGATATTTATAACATCGATTTTTTCATATTCAGCAACAACAAAATCAGTATTTTCATTTGAAACTAAACCACCTCCAGTATATTCCGTTAATGTCAGGACATCATCAAACTCACCTGATGAACTTTGTTCATCAAGTATAGTTGTGTATGATGTACCTGAAGACCTGGGGGTCTCCAGGACATCTGAAAAATCATCATTTGAAGGTGTATCTACTGGTTGAATTACTTCTGGTGATACAATTTCTGGTTCAAGAATATTTGAATTATCTAATGAAGCATCTTCAATTTCTTGAATTTCGTCGGATTGTGAAAAAATATCGGTATCTTCAGACACAACCTTATATCCTTGATTTTTTTTCTTCAAGGAATCTTGTTCTATTTTTTCCCAAGCTGCATTATTGTTATATCCTTTTGGATTTTGACCAGTATTCATAAAATTTGCCGTTTTCTATATGGTTAAAATCTATAACGTTTAATTAAAAACGAAATGTATTATTACGCTTCGCTCCAAAACACATTTAAAATCTAAATGTGTTTAATAGTGGTGTACACTTATCATCGATAAATTTTTGTTTATCAATATAAAATTGTATGTTACCTGTTAGATAATTGCCACCATACATATTTATATTAGTAAGTGTTATGGAATTTTGCGTACTTGTTTTTGACACATTTTGATATACTAATGTTTTTTGTTTATTATCAAGTTTAAATATTTTGAAACTAAAACTACCAATAACACAATTGTATTCTATTGCTACTTGATATAATTCATTTTTATCGAAACGATATTCTATGGTAATTTCTGTTTGTGCTGTTGTGTCAAACAATATTATTTGATTTGACTTACATTTTATGGTTAAAATAGAATTGTTACCAGATAATATATCAAATATTTCTGAAGTAAATCTACCAGTAATAGCAAAATCAAACACTATTTGATATGTATTGTTACAAACATTTGAAAATTTATTATTTACTGAGTAATCTGTTAAATTGTATCGTAATGCAACAGAGCGTTTTGTAACTGCTGAACAATTATACATATTGATTGGGAATAAAGCATCATCTGGATTAACAGAAGCTATTTCTATTCGTTTATCATACATTTCACGTAATTGTTCAGTTTCTTTCAAACTTACACAATATGTTGTATCTTCAAGTTTATTTGTAAAATTTTCAGTTGCTGATTTCTTTTCTTCAATTGTTGCTTGATTTATTTTTTCACCAGTATATACTGTATCATCAAGCATATCATTTAGTTCTTTTTCAAGTTCTGAATCATATTCTTCAACATTACCGAAAATATCTTCAATACCTGATGTTATTTCGGTAAACATGTCTGTTGATTCTGATTTCAAATTCTTATCAATTCGAACACATTCATCTTCTTCATACTTGGCAAGATATACTTCATACCAACCAACAACTCCCATAAAACCATTGCGAGGTTGCATAGTTGATACTCGGAATAATTTATTAAGCATTGGGAAATAAATGTAATCCTTTTCGTTTGGAATTGCTTTCAAACCAAATGCTTGTTCGAATTTTTGTCGTACAATATGAATTACAAAATCATCTTGTAATGGCATATCCCAATCAGTATAAATAACACGGTCTTGTGGTATTTCATTGTTTGGAATACAAATATGTAACTTTTTGATACTTGTTACATTTCGAATAACATTATTTACAAGAGTATGATGAATTCCATGTATACCTGATTGTGCCTCTAATTCAGTATTAACTGGTTCTGTTTTGAAATATATAACAGTATGACCATAAGATTCTGCTATTGCATTACATTGGTCTAACCATCTACGAATTGTTATTTGTTGATTATCATAAAAATTCCATTTCGGAAATTGATTGATAATATCATATTTTTCAGTAAATCGTATATCATCAATTGATATTGGTTGGTTATTATATGATATACTGGTTATGATAATTGATGATGGTTTCGAATCGACATTTTGTATTTTCGAATAATTACCATTATATTTATCGGTTGAAGGTGCAATATCATATAATCGTTGTGCTGGTTGTAAATCATTTGAAATCAAACGATGCAACCAAATACATACATATAATGATATGGAATCATCAATTATTTCTGAACCAAAATCTTCTTGTTTTTTAAATTCAGAATAGTTTGTACCATCAAAAGAATATGCAAATAAAACTTCGAATCCAGAATTTTTACCAATCTGAACATCAAAATTACTTATATTTAATTGATTGAATGTCTTTTGCAAATAGCAAAAGGTTGATTCAAAAACTTCAAATTCCATAAAATTATGTTAAATCAAGTTCAACTTCAATAGTTACCGAATTTTCATAAGGTATTACAATTTCGTAAGTATTTTCCATTCTGTTACTATTAACTAATGTTTGTAAAACAGATGGTGGTTGATATGAAGTATTTGAACCTAAACTAAATTGAAATTTAGTTCCTTGCATAGCGACAAAAGTATGCTGATGATTACAAGGAAATATATCGCCAGTTGAAACTGATTCGAAACTACCTTCTTCAATCAAACCAACTTGTAAGTAGAATGCCGATACTTGTGTTGAATCTGCAATATAACCAGTTCTTCCATCAATAAATTTAAGAGTACATAAAACTTTTTGAGCTGTTGGTGGTTCTGGTTCAACAACTTGTTTCTTTATAATATGGTCATCAATAACATATTGATTGGTTTTGTATGATGAATATTTGGAATCATCAAATTTATTTTGAGAAGTCAACCATTGTTTAGTTGCAAATTCATTAGTTCCACCTGAAGATGAAACCTTTGCAAGTGCTTCTTTTTGTGTTTTAAAATCTGTTGACATATTAAATTATATATTCGATTTTAATATTTATTGAAAATATTTTTTGGCAAATTTGGAAATATATAAAGGAAGGGTTTGGAAATAATTCCAAACCTTATAAAAATATTAAGCAGTAGTTGGACTTAATGGTATTAATTTTGGTGACGAATCAGTTATTGAATTATATATTTCGATACCTCCACCATAAACTTTACTTTGATTTGGATAATATTGATAACTTACATGTATTAATGTTTTACTATTAAGTGCAGTTATTGAAAGTGCTGTATTTGTTTTATCGTAAGCTAATGATGTTTGTATTTTATAATTATTGTAATTTATATAAACAATTGGGAAATCATCACCATTAATAATTGATTTTATAAGTGTATTTAAATCAGACCTATTTGATAAAGCATTTTCGGTAACAATTAATTCATATTCTGGTTTTGATAATTTAGTTAAATCGATTATATTTTTCAAAAATATTTCAATTTCAAAACAATTAAAATATTCTGAAAAATTTTCATCAAGAACACCTAAATTAAAATTACAATGCAATATTTTATTATCAATAAAAAATTGAATTTCGGATGTTGTATTATTTACATATAATATTGTTGCATATTCATAAGTATTTTGATTATATAATATTTTTGATGATGTTTTTAAAGCTGGTTCACTTAATTTATCTATATAATAATATAATTTAGTTCTTGGATTTTCTTCATCAAGAAATCCATTGAAATATCCAAAATGAGGCATAATACGTGTTTCTTCAGTAAAATTAATTATTTCAGGTAAATATTTTACATCTGATAAATCGATAATATCTGTTACAATTAATTTATAACCGATAATAACATATCCTTCGTTTACATTATTTTCTATTTCATCACTAATACGTTCTGATGTACATTTAATTAAAGTATTATTATGATATAATGTTGCGGTATCATTTTCAAAACTATCTAATAAAAATACATAAGTTTTAAAAGTATCACTTTCTGGAATTAATTTCAAACAAGGAGAACTAATAGAATAAATTTTTCTTGAAAATTTAACTATTACAGTTAATTCACCACCAATATTTAAATCACCTGATATACTACCATCAAAAATTCTACCATTCCGTACTATTGTTAATTCATTTTCTATCTCTTTACGTGTAAATGTTGATTTATATTGTTCCATACTATTAAAATTTTAATTCCAAATTATCTATTACTGTTAACAAAAAAAAAAACGAAATTGATTTCCGATTAAATTTGAAAATCAATTTTGTTTTTTTTTTGTTGGTTATCAATAGATATGATATAATTTCAAAATAACTAAAAATTATGTCAACAAAATTATTTGAGAATCAATATACGCGGCAACAGTTAGAACAAGCAATTAATGCTTTACAACCTATTGATTTGTCACAATATGTAAATACAACAAATTTAAATAAACTTTCCGAAACAGAATTTATTCAACAAATAATTTCAACACCAATATCAAGTCCATATTCAATACAAGTTGGTACTAAGTTAAAAATAAGTAACCAATTAGTATTTGAAATCGATTATACTTATGGTGTTAAAATTATTGATAATTATATTTATGCTGTTTCGAAAATTAATAACGGTAAATATATAATCATTACACAATCTAATCATGTACCAAATGAAGATGATTTATCATCCAATGGTACTTTAACTTGTTATATTTTGAATTCTGATTTAATGATATGTAAATCATCAAATATAACAAGTTTAACAAATCAATTTGATACCAAATTTCCAGCACAAAATAGTTATGATTTAACAACATTATCGTTAATTTATGTATCTGCTGCAATCAAAAAGATTTGGACAACTAATTTTCCAACACTTGTAAATTTATTCCATAATTTATATGCCGATATATATCCAAATCAATCAACAAATACATTATTATTTATCGAACAATGTATTAAATTCAGATTTTACATACAAATAATTAATTCAGCAGAAACTCTAAATAATGTATCAACTATTGAAAGAATTTATTTCCCAATTATACATAGTAATTTTAATTATAATCCAACACCTGGTGGTACAACACAACCACATGGAAGTGGTTTAATACTTACAACAGCATATCAAAAATTAACAGATATACTTGTTCAAAATACATATAATTATTCTTTCCAAATGAGTGCAGTTTCAAATACTGGTAGCATGTATGTTAATGTATTGACTGAATAATAACTGAATAATAACCGAATAATGATTTGGTAAAGGAAAATGGTTCGAAAAATAATTTTCGAACCATTTCCATATTTTTATATCAAATATTATCCAACAATAAAATTAGTACCTACTTGTTCCCAACTATCTTGTGAACCACTTATTTTATCTATTTCGATATTTTGTTTTGCTTGGTATGTTACCCATTCGTTATTTTCATTCTGGAATTTAATTTTGTAACCTTCTGGCAAATATTTTATATTATCTTCATTGGTATAATCAACTGTAATAAAACAGCTAACCAAATTACCAAATTCCATTAATGCTTCATCCAATGTTAGTAATTTTCCATTTTCGAAATAATCATTTAGATAATCACTTGACATTGTTAATACATATTGGGTAACATTAAATTCAGACATACAATATATTAATATATTAAATTCAGAAGTTTTAACATCATTAATCTTAGTTGTTAATTCATTCCGTAAATTAGTAATTGCAGTATTTAATGTTGATTGATTTATTGCATTTTTTATGGAATTTAAATCACTTTCAGATATTAGTGGACATACCAATCTCATTGTTGGTTCGCCGTAATTTCTACCATAAATATATAATCCTTGTTTATAACTGTAACCGTTATTTATGTAAAGTTTATACTTGCTTGGTTTTTCAGGTTCTTTTGTTTTGATATAAAATGTTGCAACTACAGAATAACTTTGATAAACTTCATATTTATCGTAATAGTATATCAAATCTTGTTCGGGAAAATATTCATTGTAATTTTTTGCTATTTGTAAAGCATTACCACCTCCAACTGATGGAATTTTATTTTCTTCTTGTATTATTGATTGTTGTAAATTTTTATAAGCATCTGGTATTTCTGTTTCAAATCTAAATGTATCTGGATTTTGTTCGGTATTAAATTTCAATATTTCATAAACACCACTTGCATTTAATGCTTTTTCTATTGCTGTGTCTATTTGTATACCAGTAAATCTTGATTTATAATTTTCCATATTTTATTATTTATTTACAAACAGAATATTTACTGATACATCAAAAAAAAAACACGATTAAATTTCGATAAAAATTGAAATTTAATCGTGTTTGAAAAATACTTTTGTTTTTAAACCATTTTTTGTATAACAAAATTAAATGATATTGATGGAAATTTTTTGTTTGTTACTGTTTTATATTTAAAATTATGGTTACCTATTTGTTTTGATTTTAAAATATTTAATTTTAAACCATCTGAAATTGTATTATATTTATTGATAATTGTATTAATAATATTGGCAACTTCTATAAAACGATTATCAATATAATCTTGAATAAAAGTAAATCGAGAATTTAATTGTTGACGATTATATGATGTTGCTAAATTATCTGTCGGAATATTTTCTTTAACAGAAATTATGAAATTTGAATTATTATCTATCCAATTTGAAAAATTATCAAAATATTCTGATAATTCTTGATTCAAATATTCTTTAACAGTTGCATTATAAATTGAACCTGGTAAATATTGTTCTTGTTTATTTAATTGATTTTTCAAACGAGAAATTTCTTTATCAAGAAATTTTTGACGTTGCAATGTGTGTTTTCTTTCTCTTTGTTCTTTTTCTTTTTCTAAACGTTGTAATAATTGTTTTTCTTGTTTTTCTCGACGTAATTTTTCTTTTATTGCTTGTTTTCTTGATTTTTCAGCATTTTCAATATGAATATCGGCATTTGCAATTTTTTTTAATCGTTTATCAAGAGTTAATGATTTATAAAATTTAAATAAATAATTTCCAAGTTGTTTTATTTCTATTTTAAAATTATTGGGTAATTTACTTAATTCACCCAATTTTATACAATCTAATATATTTGAATCAAATTCTTTTTGTGTTGATACTTTTTTAAGATAAATTTTATCTAAATAATCAATGGAATAAAATATTTTGTTTTTATTTAATACAGCAGCTAATATATCAATAGTTCTTGATTTATCAAATAAATCAAAAATTTGTTTAATAGCTACCATAACTGTTTTCATATTATTAACAGTATCATCAAATTCAACTTCAAAATAATTTATTGTTTTTCCGTTTTGATATTTATAGATTGCTTTCATGTCATTAATATTTTATTTTTATTTATAAAAAAAAAAATAAATTATTTATGTAAAGTATATTTCAATTGACCACAATCGTAAATCTTTTGGATATTTTCTGTTTCCATAAATTCTTGTTCTGTTCGATAACCTAATCGTTTACGAACATCGGTACGGTATTTGAAACGATGGTATCTTTTCATATTTTCTATCCAAAAGAATCCAGGTTCTGAATATGATTCAAATCTAAATCCTAATCGATTGTATAATGTATGTTCTGAGTTAATACACCAACGTCTATCAGCATAACTAACTATTTCTGTAGGTTTGAATTTTTCAACAAAATGATTAAATAATTTAGAAGCACCTTCAATTATGTGGAAATTTTTAGCTACTGCATATCGATATAATTCATAAACACCTTGTTTTGATTCGGAATTATTTGTTAAACGTAATTTACCAAATGACATTAGTGAAACTAAATACATCTGATTTTTTGATTTTGGTTTCCAATATAATCCATAACATACTTGAGAAGCATAATATCCTTGTAAATGATTTGCTTCAAGAAATCTACGTTCTTCTTCAATAGGTACTTGTTTTATTATTATTCTTGAACTATTTGCATGTAATTTACGATATTTACTTAATCCTAAAATAGATAATAATCGAGACTTAACAATATCTTTTTTATATAACCATTCATCTTCAAATATATGTATTAACTGAATGTTTTGTTTTTCACAATCAATTGTTTTCTGTAAATGATAATTACGGTCTTTAAATTCTGTTGAATGCCAATATAAACCGTTAAATTCTATAGCTATATATTTTTCAGGAATATAAATATCTAATTCTTTTGGTGGAATTATATTTGTAACTCTTTCTTGGATTTGAATATTATTTGGCAAAGATTGTTTCAAAAATTCAAGTAATTCTTTTTCTGAATTTGAAGATTGAAATTCTGCTTTACATAATGGACAACCTAAATGTGCTTGTAAATGACCATGTGCTCTTTGATTAAATTCAACATTATGTTTTAAACACTTTATTCGTAACAAAGAATCTTGTGAATGTTCATAATTTATATTTGAATAATCAAATTTATATGATGTACCATATTTTTTATTAATATTATTCCATGTTTTAGTGACATCATCAATAAATTCTTGTTTAGTTTTTGTTTGAAATTTTGAACGATTTTCTTTTTGACATAATTTACATCCTTCATGCCCTCGTAAATGCAAATTACCAATTTGATTAAAATATAAATTGTGGATAGTGCAATAAATATTTGTTACTTCCGTATTTGAATCAATATATTGTGCTTTAGAGTAATCGTTTTTATCTCCCCAAATTTCTTTAGCTTCTTTTATAAATTGTTCTTGTGATTTTGTTCTTACTTTTGTTTGATGCAAAGATTTACATATTTTACAACCTTCAAAATTTCTCATGTGGTTTTGAGCAAGTTGTGTAAATTTATCGTGCTTTTTACAGATAATATCGATATATTCTTTATTTACTAATTTATTTGGTACTAATGAATAATCGTATTTTGATATATCAACACCGTATGATATACATTTATGTAGGAATTCTTCTTTTGTCATAATGTTTTGATTATGGTTTAATTTATATTATAAACCGTTATAAAATTTTTATTTGAGATTGGGATATAAGAAAAATGGTTTGGAAATATTTCCAAACCATTTTTGCATTTATAATCTGAATCAGATTAGGTCCACTGGAACTGATTAACGAACACTGCAGTGTAATAGTTAAGCTCAGGATAGAAACCAATATCTGCGATAGCGAAGCGGCTCCAGACGCGGATTTTCTCAGCCATCGTACCTTCTGCGATTGTCTGACGAGAAGAAGCAAGGTCATAACCAAGGAATTTAGCACCTGGATCTGTGTCATTACCACGACGTCCAAACAGGATTCGAGGGTCATTGAAGTCAATCTTCGGGTTCTTATATACTGATACAGTATCAAAGATAGTACCAGTATAGTGGAGCTCGGGATTGCTTGACAGAGTGGTTGCAACCGGACAAGCAGAGTATGTAGACTGCTTCTTAAGAGTTGCACAAAGTTCACCAGGAGCAACGATGAAATCAGGAGCGCCGATACGGTTCTGATATGCAATGAACTCAAGGATAACCAGGAGGCGAGCATAAAGACGTTCACCGTGTGTCATCTGGTTCTCATAAGCAGAGCTTACAATTGCATTAGGAATGATACCCATACGGTCCTTAACATCATTACCGAGAATGTCAGTGAATTCAACATCAACATCAGCGAAATCAAGACCATTAGAACCATCAGAAGCAGCACTATCAGGTGAACCGATGAACAGAGAGTAGTTGATACCCTGAGATTCATATACATTAACAGCATGAGTTACACCAAGCTTATAGAGGTGGTCAAGAATTATTTCATCAAGAGTCTGAACCAGTTGATTCTGAACACCAGAATAAAGATGAGCAATTACATTGATACCAGAAGCAGCCATGTCCTTAATCTGGATATTCGAAGTGTCAGCTTCAATCTCAATGCCCACAGCCTCAAGCTGTTTGTCCATCATTATTACGTTAAGTTTATGGGATGGACCTTTCTCGTGTTGAGCACGTGTCATACCACCACGAGAATTGTTATTCGAAGCAGCTTCAGCAATGTTGGTACGAAGAGCAGAAGCATAGTCAACACCAACAGAAACTAAATCAGCATCCTCAAGAGCAGCAAATACCATCTTACCATCAGCATCAAAATTACCAACCATGATAGTTGCATTTTCAGCATCAGCATTGATAGCATCAATTACTTCCTTAACTGTGAAAGTATTCTTTGTTGCATCATCAGCAATACCAATTTCAACATCAGCCGAATAAGTACCAGTTGCAAGTACCTCAACAGTCATAGCTGCCTTGATAGTAGAACCAAGGATGAAACGAACAGCGAGTGACTTACCACCAGAAGTAAGAACTACTACAGAAGTAGCACGCTTCATCTTATTGGTCTTAATCCAAGAACGCTTGAACAGAGGCGAAGAGATTTCAACAAACGAAGGAAGAGCTTCCTCATTATCAAAAGTACCACCACCATAAACAGTATCTACATAAGAGATAACTACTTTAGGAGTATCAATAGCAATGGTAGGCATAAGGTCGAAACCAATACAGTGGAGAGCAATCTGAGATTGAAGACCGAATACATAGCTCGGAACATCACCAGAACCGGGTTTGTAAGCAGGGTTGTGCATACCGCCACCAACTTCCCAACCGTTCATAGGATTGGTTACATTGCCAAGACCAATTTGGTTACCTGGCATTGAGTAAGATTCAAACAGTGCCTTAACACCTGAACCAAAAGCTGAGAAAATATTGGCATCCTCATTAAGAGGCGAAACACCCATGTTTTTAGACACACGAACACGGTTAGCGAATTGCTCTGAAGCAAAACGAGCGCGTTCTTTAGCAATTTCTTGACGATTGCCATGATTATAAGCAGCAAGCTCATCCTTGAATGCGGATTCCATCAAAGGACGGATACGGTCCGCATCACGCTGGTCGAGGTCAGTGTGCTTATAAATGCGTTGACGTTCAATTTTATCAAAAGACATATCTTAAAATTTTAAGTTATTTGTTTTTAAAATATTCGAATTAAAGACCAAGATAGAAGTTACGAACAGATTCATTCAGATTTTCATCTTTTTTCTGTTGAGCAGCCTGCTGCTGTTTAGCCTGCTGTTGCTTCTTTTGCTGAGCGGCTTGCTGCTGTTTGAGCTGCTGTTGTTGTTTCTGATGCTTCTGCTGAAGTTGTTTCTGTTGTTTGGCCTGCTGCTGTTTGAGCTGTTGAGCTTCCTTCATCTGCTGCTGTTTGAGCTGCTGTTGCTGAGCAGCTTGCTGCTTTTTCTGTTGTGCTGGTGCTTGCTCTTCAGATTCATTGAGGTCGTCATCGTCCTCATCATCTTCGTCAGCTTCCTCATCATCTTCGTAAAGACCATCGAGGTCATCATCATCACAATCAAAATCATCACACTCAGAGAGGTCGTCATCATCCTCATCAGAATCATCTTCGTCCTCATCTTCATAGAGGTCTACCTCTTCAGCTTCGAAGTCATCATCTTCGTCATCAAAATCATCGAAATCCTCATCGAAATCATCTGATTCCATCAGAGCATTATCACGTTCTGCAAGTTCTTGTTCGATTTCCATGTCAAGCTCACGGGCAGAAGCCACGAGCATATCGGCGAATCCTTTACTCATAAATTTATGAATTTAAATTATTTATTAATAAAAAATTTAGTTACACACTATTTTCGTTATTGTATTTACAATACCAAATATTGATTAATTTTATTCTGATGCAATTCCAGTTGTTACTAAACCATTTTCAACAAATCCTGCGCTTCCATCGAAAAATGTTTTATCTGCAAGTTTTTTCTGATGAGCATTTACTTGTTGAAAAAATAATTTTTGGTTTAATCTATGAACTCGAGCCTCTTTCAAATCTTGCTGTGTTTTTTGTTGAGTAGCTTCGAGTTCTTTATCAACTGCTTTTTGAAGTTGTTTTTGTTTTTGTTTTTGGTCTGGAGCATCTCCTTTTTCAAGTATTTTCTGGTCTTTATTCTGTTTTGAATCTTTACAAGATTCATAAAGTTTTTGCATTAAATACTCTTGGAAACACTTTGAACGTCTATCAAGAAGTGATTCTTCTGATTCATTCAATGTTATATACGATGAATATATATCTGAAATTTTACTTAATTGGTTACGATAAACTTTAAAACCATAACCTTGTTTATTTTGACCAGCTTGATGAATTAATTGTTGAGATTCATTAAGTTGTTTAAATTCAAGAACAGCTGTTGAAAATCCAGGATGATATACTAAATCATAAGTTGTAAGTAATTTTGTTACAGCTTTGAAAGTACCATCATTTTGTGCAATTTCACTACCAGCAGCACGTGCAGAAATAGCTAATTGACCACCTGATTTTATAATTTCTTGAGCTTGCTTACCTTGTTTAGTATTCAGTAATAACACACGTCCCATAACAGTCATTGTTTCAGGAACATACCATACATCAATGATTTTATGTGATACATAGTTGAGATTAATAGAATATCTATCGGGATGTTCCAATTCACCATAAACACCCTTATGTGACATTACCTGTTGTTTAAATTGTTCAAGTAATTTCAAATATTCTTCAACATCATATATTCGTTTGTTATTATTGGGTTTATCAGAAAATTGTGCAAAAACTCCTTCCAATACAATACCCTTATAAGGTTTACCTGTTGTTGGGTCTGTTATATTTGCTTGAATATCACCAAACGGAACTTCCCTCAACGGAATTTGTGGTGATTCAAAATATATAAAGTCTCGGTCTTTGACCAATGAAGTATCTTGTGGCATGTCTAACTAACTTTGATATAATATTTATATCTATTATGAAATTAAAAAATTATCTGATTCAAACTACACAAAATCATAACTTATAACATCATAATCTTTATACAACCCATAATTGTAATTTGATTGCATAATTTTATTTGTTCGTTTTGCATATAACCATGGACATATTTTTTCATACCAACGAACTTTAATAGATTCTGGATAAGCAGGATATGATGAAATATGTTGTATTTCTTTGATATAAATTATATTATCAGAACCATATAATTGTTGCCAATCAAATTTACGAACACAAGCATTTAATCTAAAACATGTATGATTTTTCTGATTAAAATCATCAATGTAATAATCAAAATATTTACAGAAATTTTTAAAATATACTTCTTGAACAATATTTTCTTTTGAAACTTCAAGTACTAATCTAAATATACATTGATTATATGGTAAAGTAATATCAGCAATATTATTTTTAATTGTTTCGAATATTGCTTCTATAAAATCTTTGTATGATTCAAAATAATGTTTTACTTCAAATAAACCATGACATAAAATAAGTTTATCTGAATCATCAAATCTTACACGAATATCAAATAATCTTACACCATCATTTATCAATTGTGCAAAATTTTTATTTTGACATCGAGCAAATGGTATACAAAAATAATGCCAAAGGTTTTTTGGTTTTAAATATGTAAATGTATTATGTGCACCAATTAATGGATGTGTTGAAAATACTTTATATACTCGCTGATTTGAATCTTTATCCAATATTACATTATCTTCCACAATATTATGAATTTAAGTTATTAAATATTATATGATATACTCTTAGATACTGGTGTTGATTCTTGACCAATAACTTTTGTTAATGTATATAATTTTGTATCAACAAGTATACCAAATTTATTATATATTTCAAGAATTAATTGTTCTTCAACAGGTATTGTTTTAATATCTCTATAATTAATTGTTAATATATTTTCATCCAAATCAATAATAACTGATTCAACATAATCATTATAATACTTGTTCGAATGTTTTACAATAAAACAATTATTTTCAGGTAATGTATAATCGTAAGTAGTAATCATGTTTGAAATGTATATTAAATCGAAAAATTAAAAATCCAAAATATCACCATTTTCATCGTATTTACCGATTGATATAATAGCTTCAGGTGGAATTACTTTTGTATAAAAATAACAGTTATCATCTGTTTCATTAAAATCACGATATAAATAATTTTTATCTAATTTCGATGTATCAATACATAAAATAATTTCATCTTCATAATCAAAAGAATAATTTGTTTCGGTACATAAAAATATACCATCTACAAATAATGTATTATCTGCAAAATTAAACTTATCGGCTATTTCTTCTATTTCATCCCAATACGATTCTATATAACTTTCGTAAATATCACCAACTTGTGGTATAATTCCGTTTTCTTGAATATTTGATAAATTATCTAATGTTGTATGATGATATATGTACTTAGCATATAAATTAATTGATAAATATTTTTTACAAACATTAAATAATTTTTCATTAGCGAATATACCATTGAATTCAATAAATTCTTGATTTAATGAATCCCATATATTAATCATTTTCGGATTTTCAATATAATATAATTCATCTTGAAAATTCGTTTCTAATAATATATCGATAAGTTCTTCTTCAGACTTATTTAAAATCTTTGTTATATAATTTCCTGCTTTGTTTTTACCTACAAGTATCATAACTCAATAAGTTTAGTATGCTTCATCTTCATTGGCAATAATATCTTCAGCAGATTCGTTAGGATATAATCCGGCATCTTTTAACTGTTGAATTTCTTCGTCAGTTAATTGACCAGCATCAATTAACATTGATAAATCATCTTTTGTTAATTCTCCGTTTTGAACCATTGCAACTATTGAATCTTCATCAACTTGTTCATCGGATTCTTCGATTATTTCTGAATCATCTTCCATTGGTTCTTCATCCATGTCAATATCTGAATCATCCATTTCTGAATCATCTTCCATGTCCATTTCATCTTCATCACCCATTCCTTCAGGTGCTGAACCATCTGCATTAAATCCAAGAGATAAGTTTTCTTTGACACGTTCTCTTTCGAGTGAATCTAATTGTTCTTTAGTGAATCCGAGATATGTTTTAACAATCCATGAAAGTGGTACTGGTTTTCTTGGATTACCATTAACATCAGTAAGTTCACCAAAGTTAGCCATATTCATTGCTAACTGAACCCGCTTGTCCAATACTTCCAATTCAGCCAACTCTTGATAGTTATTGAAAGCAACCCACTCCATATTTATGGAATCGAGCAATGATAAATCTACACCAATTTCAGCTTCCTGTAAAGTTAACTGAATAATAATTGGTTTTAAGAATAACTGATTGAGTTCCTTTCGAATAGATGTAATAAACTTAGCGAAATTAATTTCAATCTTTCTAAGTGAATTTACATCAGCAAATCCCCAACTATCTCCCGAATTATTATCGATTCGGTCAAATGGTATTTCACTATAATTCCAAAATAATTTTCCCCAATAATTAAGTGAATCAGTTTCTGTTAAATCAGGACCGTTTGCATTTACTTCTTCAATTTCAGGTGAACCAGATTGAGCAGTTTCCGCAGTAAAGAATTCACGATAACCCGAATTATTAGGTGCATTGTTGAATGTTACAGTACCATCATCTTTAAATTGGAATTGATTAATATATTGATTTTTTGATTCGGTAAGTTTTGTAATTGCTTCTGGACGAGTAACATCACCCAAAGCAAGTTTAATGTGCATACGAACTTGAGACTTAGCTGCAAACCAAAGAACCTTAGATGTCTCCATTGAACGCATAACATTAAATGGACGTCGAAGTTGGTCTACATAACTAATATATCCGAAATCATATTTATTCCATTCACATAAAATTACTTGATTTTCATGAAGTACTCTTTCTTGTGCTCCCGAATTATCACATACAATTGGTCTTTGTACATACCATGTTTGACCATTTGCTCTGAATTTTTGTAATGAAGCAGGGTCAATCGGAATTACACCAATTATCTCTTTCGGATGTTTTAATGAATCATATATTATTTCGTAAGCAATTTTTCCTGTAATAAGATATTCCTTAACTTTATCAAGTAATCCTTCATCTTTGAAATTATACCATTGATAAAGTTTTGGATAAAATATTTTATCAAGATAATCTTGAATAGCATTAGCTGTCTGTTGTTTTTCTTCATCAATTAATGTTTGATTAATCTTTGGAAAAACAGGATATTTGTTTTGGTCAGTATCAACCAAAACAGTTTCATTACCAACAATACGGACAGCTTTCTTTACTTCATAATTTTCTGCAAATATCATCAAATCATTACGATAGTTGATACTTGTCATCGGTGAAAAAGCAAAATCTGTACGATACCTTATATCAGGATTCCAAGGTTGTTGAAAAGAATCATTAGTAAAAAATATCGGGTCAGAAGGGGCTGCTTGTGCTTTGGATAAAACCTTATTACTTAAGGTTTTATCCGAAGTATTTGCAAGAGTAATCTTTTTCGAAAGATTTTTTTCTATATCTCTTGAATGAAGTAAATTTAAACCTGCCGTTAATTTCATATCTTATTTGGTTTAAAATTCCAATTAGATTATACCAAGTTGAATAAACAAATTATCAATAGCTTCCATTATTTCATGTCGCATAAAATTAACATGAAATTTTCTAATACCAAGTCTTGTTTGTTCTTCAGCATAAAATTTTATTTCATCTGAATCAAATAAAACTCGTTTATTTCCATCTGTTGAATCACCTTGCCAATAACAATTAATAAAAATTTTATCATTATAACAAGTAAACCCTACTATATCACCATTCCAATCATTTGATACTGGTTCTTCAAGTTTAAATGTTTTATTTTTATTTTTAAGCAACAGTTCTTTTAAACATTTAACCTTATATGTATTATTTGATTTAAAACGTTTTGTATCAATTGTAATCAGATTATATTTAGATTTTTGCTGTTGTGTATTACCAACATATTTTTGATAATTCGAAATAACAGTATTCCAATCTTTATATTGTTGACAATAACCTTTTGTTAGATGTCTGTTGATTGGAGCAACATAACTATAATAAGTGGCAATACACCAATTTTCATTAGCTGTAAAACATACTCGAATATTAAATTCTTGATTACCTTTACAAGTTTTAGAAGCTGCTGCTGCTAATTTTCGAACGTCTGCTTCAACATCTTCGTAATTATCATAATCACGAAGTTTTTTATCAGTAAATATTGTTTGAACAGAATCTCCATAAGATTTATGTTCAACAGTATATATTTCGAGTTTTATAACACAATGTATCATATTTGGTAATATTTATTTTCTTGTTAAATTTGAGAATGACCTTAAATCTGGGATTTCCAATCGATTTTATATCTGGGATTTCCAATCGATTTTATATCGGGTTGGTGTTATTGAATATGATGGACACAAGTACATCATATTTGAGAACGCCAATCAATATTTGGACTTACTGAAACTCCATTTTTTCGACAATAATTTTTCCATTCTTTAATTAACTGTGCTGAGCGAATACCGTCGTAACCTCTCGAAGGTATCCAGCAAGCCCGGTGCCAATCTTTATACGGAAACCTTACGATTTGTTTTTGTCGATTCGGAATATACATGCGCACAGCAAATCCGACACCAAAACGTTTCAATTGATTAACTATTACATGATAATCAATCGTAACGGGTTCTTCTCGTTTTTGGAATATTTGCCATCGATATAATTTTTTATGTAATTCAAATATTGCACAAAGTACAATTATTCGAATCTTTGGTGGAAGTATATGTAAGTTAAATCCTAAGTTTCTGATACCTTGATTTGTTGTGGTTGGTCCGAGACTTATAACTAATGGATATTTATCAAAGTATGGAAGAACAGAAGTACCAGCATATTTAGGATTGAAATATTCAAACATAAATAATCCACCCTGATACATCAATCTCCTTGTATATCTATAAATTGATGGATTCTTAAAAACTGTCTTATACATCCAACTAACAGCTTTGGAAGCAGGACGTTGACCAACCCAAGGATTTTTTAATATACGTGTTCGTAATGAATAATTACCAGTTCGAACATTTAATTTTTTGACAGTTTCTTCTTCAGCTTTTGATGCTCGTGCTTTTCGAAGTGATTCCTTATATTTTAGAGAATACAAATCTTTCTGAGTGATTGGTCCCTCAGGATTTTGTTCTAAAAGGTCTTCTAAACGTTGTACTCTCTTTTGTTTCATGATAAAATATTCAATTCAATACAGTATTGAAAATATTTTTATATCTCCACTTTTATTTTACAGAAAATCGGTTAATATTTGAAAAATATAGGTGTGCACGGATAGCCATATAGTAGGAAGCATTTCAATTATTGATTTAGACCAAATTTGCATTTCGAGCATTTTTCAGTCAAATTTTAACTATATTTAGACCTTTATTAACAGTTTGAGCTAAAGTTGGTTAAATTTTTACTTTTATTACCAAAATCGAGTGATTTCGATGAAAGAAAAGGGGCCTTTTTCATGCAATGGTCAAAATAGATGGCCATTTGACTATATTTTAACAAAAATTAGACCAATAGTATTCGATTTCAAGTAATTAAAATTAAAAATTAATTGCAAACAAGTTGTTCGAAACTTTTGATTTTAGATACTGCTGGATTATAATATGCCCAGATTGGTCCTTCTTTTGTGAACATATAAAAATCATCAGTTAATATCCAGTAATATATTGACATGATAAATCCGGTACCATCATCAAATTTACAAATAAAAATATTCTTTTTGTAATCTAATGATACCAAACCATCAACAATTTCTTTTTTAAGATTTGGAATTAAATCAATAACTTGTTTTTTCTGATAATAATGGTCTTTGCTTATTGCGATTTCATAACCACCAACACCATGACGTATTACTAATTCAATTAAATCAGCAACATCAGAATATCTTACTGGTTTTGCAGCTCTACCATCTTTTTGTTTTGAAATAAGTATTTCCTTAGTTTCAAGTCTATCAAGTAAATATATAAAATCAACAACATCGCCATCCATATCATAAGCGATAAGTTTCAATTTTACATTACATTTAATCAATCCTCGAATTTCCTGGTTTGTTAATTCGGTTATTCGAACTGTTTTACCTTGTTCAACAATTTTCATTGTATATAAAGTTTTGTAATTATTTAAATACTGAGGTCTTTAGGTGTTGTTCAGTAATGACCCTGAAAATATATCCATTCTGATTACACCATTGAATTGCTGCTTTCCATTTACAAGCATTCTTATACATCATAGGATTGCGTCGTATTTGTGCTTCATTTAATGGTGTCAAACCAGATGGTTTGATTTCAATTACATATTTGGAACCATTTTTTAACCAAACTGTAAAATCTACATTATATGTATGACGAACATCTTCAAACTTATTTCCTCGTTTTTCTTTCATAATATATGGTATCTGTATATTTTCAGATGACCATTTTTCTACATTAGGATTAAGTTCCAATTTTTGTATAAAAGCTAATTCTAATGATGAACGATATATTATAGGTAATGGTCCCACATATTTTTGTGCATTATTAAAATAACCTTGTTTATATTTGGAACGAGGGTCTGGTTTAAGATGTTTGATATTTCCTGCCATTTGATATAAAAATATTCGGAATTTCAAATTTATACAATATATACAAATTTGAAATTCCGAATATTTTATATAATTAATTATAATTTTGATTGTAAATCGGCTAATCGTTGTTTTAATTTTGCAGATTTCTTTGGGTCTTTTTCTTGAGCAATTCTTTCTTTCAAATCTTTTATACGCAACTGTTTTATCTGAAGAGATATTGCTTTAGACTGGTCAGTTAAAGCTTTTTTCGATTCAGAAATTTTTCTTTTACTTTCACGAAGTTTACTTATCTTTTCAGTAGTTGCTGATTCGAATAAATTTGTTTGAAATAACTGTTCAAGTTTAATATCCAAAGAGTTCATATTATTTAAAATTTTGAAATAAACATTCTAATAGAATATCTGATTCATTAAGTTTTTTATTTCGTTTTTCTTGATTTTTAGCCAATTTCTTTTTTCGTTTTTCTTGCAACTTCTCAATTTTTTTATCTATGGCACCACCTGAAAAAGTTGTATTTAATTTATGATAAGCTTTTTCAAGTCCTGATGAATTTTTTGCTGCTTGTTTATGATACTTATAAGCTGCATTATTTTCAGCCATTTTTTCAGAAGCATTTTTATTTTTCCAATCAAGCTTAGCTCTTTTACGGTCCATTTTGGCATTTATTTTTTGCCTTTTGGTATCATATTTTTTATTAATCAAATCCTTGTTTAAATTTGATTCTTTCTTGATATTTTTATCATTACGTTGTTTTGATTTTTTAGGGTCTGGTTTACCACGATGTTCAAATAATGGTTCAATTTCTGATTCACAAAGAATATCTAAACAAGCATCTAATTCATCTTGTTCTGGTAAATTTTCAAATCCACTTAATGTTGAATTATCGAGAATATCATTATCAATATCATCAAGAATTAATTCTTCTTCACCAGTTAAATCAAAATTAGTAATACCATTATTATTATTACCAAATTTACCTGGTATTTCTTGATTAGCTGATTGAAATTTTCTTTCAATAATCATATCTAATTTTTTATCCATTATATCCATGTTTTTTCTTAATTTGTTTTAAACGTTTTAAATTTTTTGAACTATCTGGTGTTTCTTTTTTCAGTAAATATTTTCCAACTGCTACAGCTTTTTTAAAATTACTTTCTTTTTGAAAAAGATTTTCCAATTTTATATCTAAATTATCTTTTTCCATATTATTTATGAAATTTCATTTTCAGTATCTTTATACCATTTACGTTTTGCGGCCGCAGATGAATAACCTTTTTTCATAAGTGCAGATTCAATTTCTTTACGTTTAGCTAAACGTTTACTTAATATATCGCGAGCACCAGCATCTTTTGCTTTATTACGTAAATTATTTATATCATTTGGATTAAAAGTTTTTGATTCTTTTTCTTTCTTTTGTTGTTTAGATTCTGAATTTTTAGATTTTTGAAACTGTTTTTCAAGTTCTTTATCTTCTTTGTCTTCTTGTTCATAATCTAATCGTTGTTTACGATTTTTAGCTGAATCTGAATTTACGCGTTTTTGCATAACACCAGATAAAATATCTTGAGCTTCTGAACGAGAATAACCTTGTTTTTCAAGTTCTTTCAAACGTTTATTTTTATCTTTACCAAGTTTTTTAGTTGTTTTTTTAGCTAATTTTTCTCGATATTTATTATCTTTTTCTTTAGCTTCAGCTTCAAGTTCTTGAGATTTAACATCAAGTCCAAGATATTTTTTAGATGTATCAATAACTGGTTGAGTAATTGCTTTATAACCGAAAAGTTCCCACCAAGCATCAAAAGCTTTATTAGCTCTCAACATAACTTTAGAAGTAGCTACTTTACGCATCCAAGATTTTTCTTCTGCGGATTTTAATTTTTTCTCAGCTTTTTCAAGAGCTTCATTATATTTATCTTCGATTTCTTTTTTCTTTTTTGCTTTGTCAGAATCATCTTCAGAAGATTCAATATCTGATTTTATTTGATTATTAATTTCTTTAATTTCTTTGGTATATTCTTCAGCTGTTTGTTTTGTTGTTTCTGTTGGTGCTGAAGCAACAACATCAGTAAGTTCTTGTTCAAGAGATGCTTCTTTTTCATTAACATCAGTTTGTAACTGTTGCTGTTTCTGTTGAGCTTGCTGCTGTTGAGCT